>Ga0114951_10000023_pt1 | contig 206130 bp, 167 predicted proteins | sample AM7aDNAmetaG_FD_88677 | JGI IMG/M metagenome (GOLD analysis project Ga0114951, IMG submission 88677) | Freshwater microbial communities from Finland to study Microbial Dark Matter (Phase II) - AM7a DNA metaG | ecosystem: Environmental > Aquatic > Freshwater > Lake | place: Finland: Lake... | reverse complement strand
GAGGAAATTATTTACCAAGATGCTTATTTGTGCTTGATTGTAAGAGGATTTGAGATCGGTTCATTCGGTTTATTTTGCTTAGTGTACCATATGCCAGGTTGACACAAGGATTTATAGAGGAAATATAAAAAAAATCCCGGTGAAAACCGGGATTTTAGCAACTACTTAATTTTATGTTTTTTCAAAAAACCGTTGAGGATGTCATCCAGGTCTGGTTTCCCGATCTCCTGCAGGTCATAATAGACCCGCGTGTTTGGTTTTTTGATCTTGACGAGGCGGTTCAGATCGATGGGGGTTGCGATGACGACCGAATCGCATTGAACCTTGTTGATCGTGGCTTCCAGGTCTTTCACCTGCTGATCGCCATAACCCATGGCCGGCAGCAATTGTCCGATATTCGGATAGATCCGGAATGTTTCGGCCAGTTTTCCGACCACCCAGGGGCGCGGATCGACCAGTTCGGCAGCGCCGTATTTCTGGGCGGCAACCACACCGGCACCGATCTTCATCTCTCCATGGGTAAGTGTGGGGCCATCTTCAATAACCAGGACGCGCTTGCCACGGATAATCGATTCATCATCAACACGGATGGGAGAGGCGCCATCAACGACAATCGCTTTTGGGTTGATCTTCTGAATGTTGTCACGAACGGTTTTAATATTTTCAGGGGAAGCTGAATCGATTTTGTTCAGCACGACCACATCCGCGATGCGGATATTCACCTCACCCGGATAATAGTTCATTTCAGCACCCGGGCGATGCGGGTCGGCAACCGTGACCATCAGGTCGGGTTTGTAAAACGGGAAGTCATTGTTTCCGCCATCCCACAGGATGATATCGCAACCTTTCGGGTCTTTTTCTGCTGCGCGGAGGATGGCCTCATAATCCACTCCGGCATAAATCACATTTCCACGTACAACATGGGGTTCATACTCTTCCATCTCTTCGATGGTGCATTTGTGTTTCTCAAGGTCTTTTACCGTTGCAAAACGCTGCACTTTCTGCGCGACCAGGTCGCCATAGGGCATCGGGTGGCGAACAGCAACAACTTTCAGCCCTTTTGCCATCAGGATCTCGATGATCCGGCGTGAAGTCTGGCTTTTACCGCAACCCGTGCGGGTTGCACCTACAGCAATGACTGGCTTTGTACTCTTGATCATCGTGTCTTTGGGCCCGATCAACAGGAAGTTGGCACCGGCTGCATTCACCACGGAACTGATGTTCATCACTCTCTGATAAGGAACATCACTGTACGCAAAGTTGCAGATTTCAACATTGTGTTTCTTGATCAGGGCGACCAGTTCCGATTCAGCATAGATGGGAATGCCCTTGGGATACAGTTTACCCGCCAGCGCGGCAGGATATTTTCGTCCATCTATGTCCGGAATTTGCGCAGCTGTAAAAGCCACCACGTTAAAATTCGCATTGTCGCGATAGTACGTGTTGAAATTGTGAAAATCTCTTCCGGCAGCACCAATAATGATTACATTTTTTTTCATGCTAACCTTGTTTTTGTGGTTTGTGGATATGGTTTTTGTTATCGAATTCGACAGGAGATTGGTTGCAAACCTACTCATTTTTTGTGAATTGGCAAAGTGTCTTCAAATTTTTTATACCTCACCTGAACCCTTTCCTCCAGGGAGGGACTAACTCCCCCTTCCCTTTTTGGGGAAGGGGGCTGTGGATGGGGTATAACTGCAAGACCTCACCCTAACCCTCTCCTGAAGGAGAGGGAACTCCCCTTCTCCTTCAGGAGAAGGGGCTGGGGGATGAGGTATAACTGCAAGACTTCACCCTAACCCTCTCCTGAAGGAGAGGGAACTCCCCTTCTCCTTCAGGAGAAGGGGTTGGGGGATGAGGTGCAAAGATGCCTGGGGTATAAGGTGCAAAGGGGGCTGGGGGATGGGGTATAACTGCAAGACCTCACCTTAACCCTCTACTGAAGGAGAGGGAACTCCCCTTCTCCTTCAGGAGAAGGGGCTGGGGGATGAGGTGCAAAGTGCATGGGGAATGAGGTGCAAAGGGGGCTGGGGGATGGGGTATAACTGCAAGACCTCACCCTAACCCTCTCCTGAAGGAGAGGGAACTCCCCTTCTCCTTCAGGAGAAGGGGCTGGGGGATGAGGTGCAGAGTGCCTGGGGAATAAGGTGCAAAGGGGGCTGGGGGATGAGGTGCAAAGGTGCTGAGGGATGAGGTCCAATGGAATCAAGGGATGAGGTTCAAGCCATTTGATGAAGCCCAATGGAAAATTTTAACTAATTTTCCTGAATTCGGCTTAAATTTGCAATAAATTCAAAGAGGAGATGATCGAAGCGAAAATACTTGAACAGACCGGGGAAGCGTTGCGGAAACTTTATGGCCATGAACTGGCTCCAGGGTCGATTGGCCTGGAAAGGACAAAGAAGGAGATAACCGGCGACTTTACAATCGTAGTGTTTTCACTTCTTAAAATATCGAGGAAATCCCCTGAGGCCACCGCCACTGAAATCGGCACTTTCCTTCAGCAGAATATGCCTGAGATTGCTGACTTCAATGTCATCAAAGGATTCCTCAACCTGGTGCTGAATGATCAATTCTGGTTGAAGTTTATGATGAAGAATGCGTTCCAACCGGATTTTGGGTTCTATAAAACCCGGCAGGAACGCCCGGTCGTGCTCGAATATTCATCTCCCAACACCAATAAACCACTTCACCTGGGCCATATACGCAACAATTTGCTTGGTTATTCCCTGGCTGCGATCCTCAAAGCCAACGGGCACAAGGTGATAAAAGTGAACCTTGTCAATGACCGGGGCATCCATATATGCAAATCGATGCTTGCCTACATGAAGTGGGGAAACCATGAAACTCCTGTTTCCACCGGGATCAAAGGCGACCATTTGATCGGGAAGTACTATGTGCTGTTTGATAAAAAATACAAATCGGAAATACACGGCCTGATTGAAAAGGGACTAACGGAAGAAGAGGCGGAACGGCAGGCTCCGCTGATCATGGAAGCACAGGAACTGCTTCAGAAATGGGAAGCAAAGGATCATGAAACGATTGCCTTGTGGAAACAGATGAATGGCTGGGCATATGAAGGATTTGACCTGACTTACCAGCGGCTCGGAGTCGATTTCGATCACATCTATTACGAAAGTGAAACCTACCTGCTCGGGAAGAAACTCGTCATGGAAGGACTGGAAAACGGGACACTGACAAAGAAGGAGGATGGAAGCATCTGGGCCGATCTGAAAAATGAAGGACTGGATGAGAAACTCCTGCTCCGTGCCGATGGCACATCAGTGTACATGACCCAGGATATCGGAACCGCCCAGCTGCGCTATGATGATTACCATCCTTCTTCCATGATCTACGTCGTTGGGAACGAGCAAAATTACCATTTCGATGTCCTTAAAAAAGTGCTCGCCAGGCTGGGAAAGGAATATGGTTCACATATCAATCACCTTTCGTACGGAATGGTCGAACTTCCGCAGGGCAGGATGAAATCAAGGGAAGGGACTGTCGTTGATGCCGATGACCTGATGGATGAGATGTTCCGCACCGCTGAGGAAACCACCCGCGAACTCGGCAAGGCCAATGAACTTTCCACTTCCGACGCAGGTAATTTGTTTAAGACCATCGGTTTGGGCGCCTTGAAATACTTTATCCTGAAGGTCGACCCCAAAAAGAACATGATGTTTGATCCAGGTGAATCCATCGATTTCAATGGTAACACCGGTCCATTCATTCAATATACCTATGCCCGCATTCAATCGCTCCTTGCAAAAGCTGATGCCGCAGGGTTCCTTTGGAAGGATGCAAAAATTTCTACACACATCGCATTGTTGCCCCTTGAAAAAGAAACCATCAAACGACTATACCAGTTCCAGGAAACGGTTGCCCAGGCCGGGGAAGAAGTAAGTCCGGCCATTGTGGCGAATTACGTGTACGACCTTGCAAAGGTGTTTAACCAGTTCTACCAGGAACTGCCTGTATTAAAGGAAGAGGAGAACGAAAAGTTGCTGTTGCGGCTGATGATCACTTATTTCGTGGGTGAAACCATCCGGAAGTCGATGGCTCTGTTGGGTATCCAGGTGCCGGCAAGGATGTAGAATAAAAAAGAGGCTGCTCAACTACTTATGAGACAGCCTCTTCGACAAAATCATTGAATAACTATTTCTTGATAAACTTCGTATTGGAAGTGCCTTGTGCAGTTTCAACCTTTACGAAATAAACTCCATCACTCAAAGCGCTGATATCCAGGGTTTGATTGTTTCCTTTGAAAACGACTCTGCCAGTGAAATCAGTAACGGTAACATTGTTGATCTTCCCGTTGGTGACGATGTTGAGCTGGTTCTTTACAGGGTTGGGGTAAACCATGACACCGGTTTTTTCAACTTCATCAATACCGACGCCGACAACGTCAAGGGTTACAGGAACATCAAGCACCGGTGTTACAGGGTCATTGCTCAGCAGCTTCACCGTTGCATGATATTGGCCAAGGGAAAGGCTGGTTGTGGAAAAATTCAAGGTCAATGCCTTGTTTCCGGCAGGAACAGCAACTCCCGACATTGGAGAAACTGAAAGCCATTGCGTGGCAGGAGTCCCGGTAAGGTTGGCACGAATGTTCCAGTTGTAATCAAGCGTGGGTGCGATGTGCGACCAACCTACCCCTGTACTTGTAAAGTCCCCATTCGGGTCGGCAGGGCCACCATCTGTTCCGGGGATGTATACTCCGGCAGTCGTTTGAGTGAAATTATATCCAACCCAGAGGTCTTCGCCGGTAACTTTGACCGGAGTGGTCAGGATAACGGTAGTCCAGACTGCCGCGGTGGGTGTAAAACTCTGTTCGTAAAGGATCGGCCCTGGCTCATAGGTGTTCCCCATGCCGTAAATTCTGATATTCATGAGGTTGGAGGCCGGTGCGGCGTTGAGCTCATTCACGTAAACATCAACCGAAGTGATATCCATACCTGCATGCGGCAGGGTCATATTATTCGGGAACCGTGCTGCAACGGTTACTGATACAGGTACCGTATTCCAGCCAACGGCTGAGGCAGGATCGCCATCATAATGAAGTTGGGCCGATGCATCCCTGACAGGGCCCGGTGCACCATAAGCAGGAGTGGGATCAGCTTTTGCATTGGTAAGGGATCTCTTGACGGAGAACTCATTGTTTGTTGCCGGTCTGACAGTGGAACTCTTATGGCTGTCGGTTTCGTACAGAATATTCACATCAAAAGTCAGATCAGACAAACCAGTATTGGAAACGGTGAGATCCTCGGTTCCGTTGGTTCCCCCGACAAGCCATTTATAGGGTGCAATCGGGTCAGCCCCGATGATGGGGTCGGTACTGACGGCAGTTTCGGAATAGGAAATATCATCAATATAGTATACAGGTGTCTCGGATGTACCCGTATAAGCCCCGGCATAGAAGTCAACGCCACCCAGTTGCAGCGTGCCTCCCGTATTTTGAGCTTCGTTGCTGAATGGCCATGATTTCAGCAATGTTCCATCAATATATAAGTCGATATTGTCTGTATTCAGGTCGATAAGATGTTTGACTTCAAACCAGGTATCTTTGGGATAGGTACCGGCAATTTTATTTCCACCCTCCTGAAGTTCCAATGTGCCATTTGCCCTGAAAAACAGTTCAAAAGCCCATTCAGTTCCCGGAGATTGCATATGCTGGATGTTGTAATAACCGCACTTGCCGGTTGCAATATACATCCACCATTTAAGTTCATAACCTCCTGAAACTTTATTGCCAAGTTTTAAAATACCATCAGAAGCAACGTTCGATGTTACGTCGCACAACCCGGAATTCGGTGCACTGTGGCTGAAAGTGTTTTTTACCTGAACATCCTCACCACTCGCGGGCAGATTGGACCAGGTGGTCCACCAGGTTGGGTTGTCAACTGCTAAAAAGCTGTTATTGGTATAGGAGTCAAGATTATCCTCATAGAGGATTGTTTGCGAGAATGCAAACCCGCCAAACATAAAAATAGCTGTAAAAAGTAGTAAAATTTTCTTCATGATTGAAATGATTTAGTTGGTAAATTTTGGATGCACAAACTTACAATGTTTTTTATTGCCGGAAAGGGTGCAGCAAAAAAAAAACTGTAAGAATTGACTTTATCGATGTACTGTTTAACCACATAGGTAAAATACAAAGGTTACGATCCGGTGCATTTCCAGTGTCAATTTAAATTGTTAATTTTGCACAATCAAAGGATGACAAAGATGAACAATGTAATTAATAAAGGCAATACGGCCATCAATCCTGTCACGCAACCCGTGTCACGTGTCACCTTTTACCCGATCTAAACCAAATTAACCTGTAATGTTTGAAGGATTAAGTGATAAACTCGACCGTGCGTTTAAAGTTCTCAAGGGACATGGACATATCACGGAAATCAATGTAGCCGATACGCTGAAGGATGTCAGGAAAGCGCTGCTCGATGCAGATGTTAGTTTCAAGATAGCCAAACAATTTACCGACCAGGTCAAAGACAAGGCGCTGGGGCAGAATGTTCTCACGGCTGTTTCCCCAGGTCAGCTCATGGTTAAAATCGTTCATGACGAACTGGTTGAACTCATGGGAGGCCAGAAAACGGAACTTAATATTAAAGGTGAACCGGCGATCATCCTCGTTGCGGGGCTGCAGGGGTCAGGAAAGACAACATTCTCTGCAAAACTGGCGAACTACCTTAAGACAAAAAAAGGAAAACAGCCATTGCTTGTAGCCTGCGACGTTTATCGTCCGGCTGCTATCGAACAGTTGAAAGTGCTGGGTCAGCAAATAGAAGTGGAGGTTTATTCAGAGGATGCTGCTAACGATCCCGTGAAAATCGCAAAACGGTCGCTGGCATATGCCAGGGATAAGGGGCACAATGTTGTTATTGTCGATACCGCCGGCCGCCTTGCCATCGATGAACAGATGATGGACGAAATCGCCAACATCAAGAGCGCCCTCAACCCGCAGGAAACACTATTCGTGGTTGACGCAATGACAGGGCAGGATGCCGTGAATACGGCGAAAACATTCAACGAGCGTCTTGATTATGAAGGCGTGGTACTTACAAAACTGGATGGCGATACACGGGGTGGCGCTGCATTGAGCATCAAGTCCGTGGTCAACAAACCTATAAAATTTGTCGGACTTGGCGAAAAGATGGAGGCCATCGATATATTTTATCCCGAACGCATGGCCGACCGTATCCTCGGAATGGGCGACATCGTTTCGCTGGTTGAAAAAGCACAGGAACAGTTTGACGAGGAGGAAGCCCAGAAACTTCAAAAGAAAATTGCCAGGAACCAGTTTGATTTCAACGATTTTCTTGCGCAGATCAAGCAGATCAAAAAGATGGGAAACGTGAAAGACCTGCTTGGCATGATTCCCGGTATGGGAAAGGCCATCAGGAACCTGGAGATTGACGACAACGCATTCAAAGGTATTGAGGCCATTATCCATTCCATGACTCCTGCCGAACGTGTCAATCCTGTCATTCTGAATGGCAGCCGCCGCAAACGCATTGCATTTGGCTCCGGGACAAGCATTCAGGATGTAAACCGGTTGATCAAGCAATTTGATGATACGCGCAAAATGATGAAAATGGTTACCGCTAACAAAGGAAAAAACATGTCTAATGTTATGCGGAACATGAAAAACATGAACTAAAGATTGGACCAATGAAACTTCTTGACGGGAAACTGATCGCTGATCAGATTAAAGCCGAAATTGCAACAGAGGTCAAGGTTCAATTTTTGGACAAAGGACTAGAACCACCTCATATTGCAGCCATTTTGGTTGGAGACGATCCTGCCAGCATGACCTATGTTGCAGCAAAAGAGAAAGCGTGCCGCGAAGTCGGTTTTATTTCCTCTGTTTACCGTTACCCATCCAATATTACACAGGAAAAATTGCTTGAAGCGGTTGAATTTCTGAATGCCGACGAAGAAATCGATGGGTTCATCGTACAGCTTCCGCTTCCCGCGCAGATTGATGAATATAAAATCATTGAACGCATTGATCCGCACAAGGACATTGACGGTTTTCATCCTGTCAATATTGGAAAAATGGTTCTCAACCTGCCTTGCTTTTTGCCGGCAACCCCCTTTGGAATAATCACCTTGCTTGACCGGTACCAGGTTGAAACGGCTGGGAAAAACATTGTTGTGCTCGGCCGGAGCCATATTGTTGGAACTCCCGTCAGCATCATGCTTTCACGCAAATCCACTCCCGGGAATGCCACCGTCACGCTCTGCCACAGCCAAACAATGGATATCGCTTCCATTGCCTCCCGGGCAGACATTCTGATCGTAGCCATGGGTAAAATGGGATTTGTAACAGCCGATATGGTGAAAAAAGATGCGGTCGTTATTGACGTCGGGGTTCACAGGATTCCGTCAACAGAAACAAAATCAGGCTTCAGGTTGAAAGGAGATGTCGATTTTGACCGGGTTTCACGAAAGTGCAGCTACATTACCCCCGTCCCGGGAGGAGTAGGGCCAATGACCATTGTATCACTGCTCCAGAACACACTGAAAGCAGCGAAAAAAGAAATAATCTGAACCCATTGGAACAATCAACAGATCAATTATTGCGGGAAGGAAAGCTTCTTCCGGTGATGGAAGAGTTTTATACACTGCAGGGTGAAGGATTCAATACCGGCCAGGCTGCCTATTTTATCAGGGTGGGTGGTTGCGATGTCGGATGTAAGTGGTGTGATGTAAAGGAATCATGGAATGCCAGTGATTTTCCGCCTGTTTCCACAGATTTTATTGTGGAACATGCCTGTTCATATCCTGCGCGTGCAATCGTTGTTACTGGTGGGGAACCACTGCTGTACAACATGGATTATCTCTGCAGCGAATTGCACAGGAAAGGGGTCCGCATTTTCCTCGAAACGTCTGGATCACAGCCGCTGAGCGGCGATTGGGATTGGATATGTGTCTCACCTAAAAAAGATGCTCCGCCCATGAAGGAGGTCGCTTTGATGGCCAGCGAACTGAAAGTGATTATCCAGGACTACACCGACTTTACATGGGCAGAGGAAAATTCTCTGCTTGCTTCATCTTCATGTTTGTTATATCTCCAGCCCGAATGGAGCAGGCGTAACACAATGATGCCGGAAATTATCCGTTATATCCAGGCAAACCCCAAATGGAGGATATCGCTGCAAAGCCACAAATACATGCACATCCCATGATCCCCAGGCAATTTCTATTTGCATTTTTCATTCTTCATTCTGCATTTTGCGTTTCCTTTGCCAGTGCCCAGCATCTTTCCACCCAAAATAAAAAAGCGGAAAAGTGGTTTTATTCGGCGGTCGATTCCTATCAGTCGAGATTGGTTGAAAGGGCCACCGGAGAGGTCGGAAAAGCGATTGAGGAAGATCCTTCATTTACGGAAGCTTATATTCTGCGGGGGGATATCCTTGCTGACGGCCAGCAGATTGAGCAGGCGATCGAATCGTACCAGATGGCAATCAGAACAAACAATCCATTTTCTCCCAACCTCTATTCTGTCCTGGCAAATATCCAGAAAAAGATTGGCAGGTATGCCGATGCCCGGCTGAACTTTCAGCGGTTCATTGAATCTGATGGAATCCCTGAAACCAGACGGCGGCAAGCCGAAGCAGGTGTCAAATCTTGTGAATTCGCCATGTATTGCGTGGCACACCCGGTACCTTTTTCACCGGTGAACATCGGCGACAGCATCAATACCAGGTTTGATGAATACATCAATGCCATCACCCCGGACGAGAAACGGCTCTACTTTACCCGTAAAAACGCAAGAAATTCATTGACCCTCGATCAGACTCAGGAATTCGAGGAAGAATTCTATTATGCCAACAGGGATGACTCTACCTGGAGACAGGCTGTAAACATCGGTCCGCCGATCAATACCCATGGCAATGAAGGTGCCGTGAACATTTCCCCCGACGGGAACTATCTTTTTTTTGCTGCCTGCAACCGGGAGGACGGCTATGGCAGTTGCGACATCTACTATTCAAAACGAACCGGTGCACAATGGTCGGTACCCGAAAATCTTGGCGAAGTCGTGAATTCGCCTCAATGGGATTCGCAGCCATCTTTTTCCTCTGATGGGAAAACGCTGTACTTCGCCAGCAAACGTGCAGGAGGCAAAGGAAGTTCAGATATCTGGAAATCGGAGCTTCAGCCCGGTGGTAAATGGAGCATCCCGGTCAATCTGGGCGATTCCATCAATACACAGGCCGAGGAGATGGCGCCGTTCATACATCCGGATGATCAGACCCTCTATTTTTCATCGAAGGGCCACCCGGGACTTGGAGGATTCGACCTGTTTTACAGCCGCAGAGATCAGCATGGTGCCTGGAAACGCCCGGTAAATCTTGGATACCCGATCAATACACATGCCGACGAGATCACCCTCGTTATCAATGCAAAAGGAACCCTGGCCTATATTTCTTCAGACATCCCGGGCGGGAAAGGCAGGCAGGATATATACCAGTTCCCGCTTTACAATGAGGCCCGGCCGTTGTTTGCTAACTATTTCAAAGGGATTGTATATGATGACGATACCAAAGCGAAACTGGAAGCCCATTTCGAACTGATCGATCTTTCAACATCAAAAACCTGTGCCGAATCATCCTCAGACCAGCAAACTGGTGAGTTCCTGCTGGTACTACCCACTGAAAAAAATTATGCGCTGAACGTTTCCAAAGATGGTTACCTCTTCTATTCCGATAATTTTTTGCTGACAGGAACAAATTCAGAGGTGAAACCATTTATTAAAAATATTCCACTCAAACCAATAAAGATCGGGGAGGCAGTGATCCTGAAGAATATTTTTTTTGATTCCGATCAATATATGCTTAAAGATGAGTCGCTTGCAGAACTTCAGCGAATGCTGGAATTCCTTCATAAAAACCCGAAACTGAAGATCGCTGTCAACGGTCATACCGACAATGTTGGCACAGAAGAACACAACTTCGAATTATCCAGGAACCGCGCGAAGGCAGTTTTCGAATTCCTGGTTCAGCATGGCATTGCTCAGGCGCGGCTGTCATATGCAGGATATGGTTTCAGCCAGCCCATCGATGTCAATACCACCGATCAGGGACGTGCAAATAACCGCCGTACTGAATTTAAAGTGGTGAGTAATTAAATATATTTTTGTACCTTTGCACCCCTTAAAATCCACCATTGTTACATGATTAATATTACTTTACCCGATAATTCGGTTCGTCAATATCCTGAAGGAGTTACAGGGGTTGATATTGCTAAAAGTATCAGCGAAGGCCTTGCGCGGAATGTGCTTTCAATACAGGTAAATGAGGAGATATGGGATGCAACCCGTTCAATCTCAGCGGATGCGAAAATTAAATTGTACACCTGGAGCGACGCGGAAGGGAAAGCAACCATGTGGCATTCTTCGGCTCATTTGATGGCAGAGGCCATTGAATTGCTGTATCCCGGAGTGAAATTCGGCATCGGTCCGGATATTGAAAACGGGTTTTATTACGACATTGATTTTGGAAATTATTCGATTTCATCGGATGATTTTGTGAAAATCGAAAAAAAAATACTTGAACTGGCCAGGGAAAAGCAGAATTTTATCCGTAAGGATGTTGCCAAACCCGATGCCATTGATTATTTCACCGCAAAAGGGGACGAATATAAAATAGAATTGCTCCAGGGTCTCGAAGATGGCCAGATCACCTTTTACGAATCCGGAAAATTCACCGATTTGTGCCGCGGGCCGCATATTCCCGATACCAGCTTTATCAAAGCCATCAAGCTGCTCAATATCGCCGGAGCCTACTGGCGCGGTGATGAGAAACGCAAACAGCTGACGCGCATCTATGGGATCACCTTCCCGAAACAGAAGGAACTTGACGACTTCCTCGTTTTCCTTGAAGAGGCTAAAAAACGTGACCACCGGAAATTAGGCAAGGAGTTGGAACTGTTCGCTTTCTCTCAGAAAGTTGGCCTCGGACTTCCTTTGTGGCTGCCTCGTGGCGCGGCATTGCGCGAACGGCTGGAAATGTTTCTTAAAAAAGTTCAGAAAAAGGCCGGGTATGAGCAGGTGATCTGCCCTCATATCGGCAATGTGGAATTATACAAAACCTCAGGACATTATCAGAAGTATGGTGAAAGCTCTTTCCGTCCGATATCCACTCCCATGGAAGGCGAGGAGTTCTTTCTGAAACCGATGAACTGCCCTCACCATTGCGAGATATACAAGGTAAAACCCCGGTCATACCGCGACCTGCCCGTGAGACTTGCGGAATTCGGCACTGTCTACAGGTATGAACAAAGTGGTGAACTTCATGGATTGACACGCGTTCGCGGGTTTACACAGGATGATGCGCACATTTTCTGTACTCCCGAACAGGTGAAAGATGAGTTTAAAGGAGTGATGGACATTGTCATGCTGATCTTCAAAGCCCTTAATTTCAAAGACTTTATTGTTCAGATCTCCCTGCGTGACCCGGAAAATAAAGATAAGTATATTGGCTCCGATGAAAATTGGGAAAAAGCGGAACGCGCCATCATGGAGGTAGCGGAAGAGCGCGGACTGACTACGGTCATCGAACTTGGTGAAGCCGCCTTCTATGGTCCCAAAATGGATTTTATGGTAAAGGATGCCCTTGGCAGGAAATGGCAGCTTGGAACGATCCAGGTAGATTATAACCTTCCTGAACGGTTTGAACTTGAGTATATTGGAAACGATAACCAAAAACACCGCCCGGTAATGATTCATCGGGCCCCGTTTGGTTCCATGGAAAGGTTCGTTGCCGTTTTGTTGGAACATACTGCCGGAAACTTCCCGCTATGGCTTACCCCTGATCAGGCTATTGTGTTGCCAATCAGTGAGAAATATCAGGAATATGCAAAAAAAGTTTTTAATTTGCTAAATAATTCCGAAATTCGCACCCTGATTGACGACCGGAACGAAAAGGCTGGCAAAAAGATTCGTGATGCTGAGCTGATGAAAATCCCTTTTATGCTTGTCGTTGGAGAACGGGAAGAAAATGAAGGAACCGTCTCCGTTCGCAAACACGGACAGGGTGATCTGGGACCACAAAAAGTTGAAGATTTCATCAACCTCGTTCAGGAAGAGATGAAAAATGAATTTGAAGGAATCAATTGAGATATATCATTAGTATTCATTAATCATTGGAGGAATTAAAATAGTAACACAATTTAGCGGCCCGAGACGATATCCGAAACCGGGAAAAAGAGAAGAACCTTATAACATCAACCAATGGATCAAGGCGCCTGTTGTGCGTGTGGTTGGCGAAAATATAGAACCGGGCATTTACAACATTCGTGAAGCCCTGAATATTGCCGAAGTTAAAGGTCTTGACCTTGTCGAAATTTCACCAACCGCAAATCCTCCCGTTTGCAAGGTGATTGACTACAAAAAATTTCTTTACGAGCTTAAAAAGAAGCAGAAAGAGATGAAGGCCAAAACCGCTAAAATTATTGTCAAAGAGATTAGGCTTGGCCCGAATACCGATGATCATGACTTTAATTTTAAATTAAATCATGCGATCAAATTTTTAAAAGACGGAGCGAAGGTCAAGGTGGATGTTTTTTTTAAAGGTCGTTCGATTATCTATAAGGAACAAGGAGAACTGATCCTGTTGAAATTTGCCCAGTTGCTGGTGGAAGTTGGGAAAATTGAACAAATGCCGCGCCTTGAAGGCAAACGCATGATCATGATCATCACACCGAAAAAATAAGACCAGGTTTAAAACTGGTCAGTACAGCAATCATCAATTCAATAATTCAATAATTCAACAAAACCAGTAACATGCCAAAAATGAAGACCAAATCCGGCGCGAAAAAAAGATTCGCTCTTACAGGCACCGGTAAAATCAAACGGAAGCATGCTTACAAAAGCCACATCCTGACCAAAAAAACCACCAAACGGAAACGCAATCTTACGTATTCGACTATGGTTCACAAGGCCGATGAAGCCAATGTAAAAGAGATGCTCCAGGGGTAATTATTATTGTTTAACTTGTGATTAGCTCCAAAAGATTCCCGTAACCGGGAGCGCTAACGCAAAAAATCAGAAACCATGCCAAGATCAGTTAATTCAGTCGCCTCTCGCGAGAGAAGGAAAAAAATCCTGAAGCGGGCCAAAGGACAATTTGGAAGAAGAAAGAATGTCCTGACCGTTGCGAAAAATTCAGTCGAAAAAGGGTTGAGCTATGCCTACAGGGACCGCCGCACGAAGAAACGCAATTTTCGTGCTTTGTGGATAACCCGTATCAATGCTGGCGTACGGCAATATGGGATGTCATATTCCGTTTTTATCGGTAAACTTGCTGAGAAAAATATCACACTCAACAGGAAAACACTGGCCGATTTAGCCATGAACAATCCCGATGCCTTCAAAGCCGTTATTGAAGAACTCAACAGCTAATATATAAGCTTAGTGAATGATAAGAAAGCCGTTCTGAGCGATCAGAACGGCTTTCTTTATGGTTTGGGTGGATGCTTGATATAGTTTTCAATGAATGGTTCTAGCTTGTCTGCCGGCAACCGCTTTGCAATGATCTCTTTTTTTCTGTTCAACAGGTAAATCACAGGTGTCGAACTGATGTCATATTTGTCATGAAAATCACCGGTCAAAGTTCGCGGACCATCCACATTGATCCAGGTCATCATCTTTTTTTTAATGGAACTTTTCCATTTTACCAGCGAAGAGTCAGAACAGACAGCAAATATCTCAACCCCGTATTTCTCCTTGTTCCGGTCGTAAAAATCCTTGATTACCGGGATCTCTTTTTCACAATGACCGCAATCTGGATCCCAGAACAACAAGATCAAAAAATCAGATGTAATGTTATGCATCGAGACCAACTGGTTGCTGGTATCCATCATGATCATGTTCGGGGCAACCTTTCCTATTAACAGCGGACGGATTTTATTTGCCTTCTTGATAATACTCTCATTCACTGATTTTGTTACCCAGGAAGTTTGTCCGGTTACATAATATTTGTCAACGATATAGACAAACACCTTGTCAAATCCCATGTATTCTGGATTTTCGTACCGGTAGGTTGTAAACCATACGAGAAACTTGAACATTTCCGTATTAGACCTTGATTTTTCAATCAATGTATCCACCTCGCGAATGACACTGTCGGGGTTTTGAACCACCACGTTGTCAAAGTACTTCTTTAACTTATTGTAAAACACGGGAGTTCTTAGAAAGCGATCATCAGTAAAATCAGTTCCATCCCAATAATGAGCCTTAAAGTAACGGTATCCGAATGTTGAGTCGGGCCTTCCGTTTGCAAGGATTGGTATCTCAGGGACTTCTGGCTCTTTCATGGCATTGATCATGAGGGCTGTGAAGGATTCCGGGTAGCTGGCAACAATTCCAAGCTTAAACGCAATCAAATCCTTGTTAATCAAACTTATTTTATCGGAATACACCTTCAAAGTGTCCTTTTTATCCGCGACAAGCTTGGCTTTTTCATCCAGTTCCTGGATTTGATTGAACTTGTCCCGGTTGTAACGAAGGTATTTGTAAAACAATTCATTTTCAGGCGAATCCTTTATCAGCATTTTATTGATCGGATCAGTCGGAGAAGTTTCCATGGAGAATTTATGGTCATTGTTGATTACAAAATCAAAGTATATTTTATCAGATATTACAAATACATAAAGCCCTTTGGGAAGGTCTGCAGGGGCTTTATAAATACAACGCCCTGAACCGTCAACTTTCAAAGTGTCCCTGATATAGGTCCCATTACTGTAATAATAGGCAATCATGCATGTTGTGTCTTTGAGCCCGGTGATTTTGAATTTAATATGATAGCCGCTCTGCCCGCTCAAACTATGAACCAGGAAAACGGCAATGATAAACAGGGCTGCTGATTTAAATTTCATCATGAAGAATTATTTCGCTGAATGTTTAACAGGGAGATGCTCGTTCCTTAAAAGATCGTTGACAGTTTTAACAGGATTAAATGTGATGATCGGCGCCTCCACGAACAGGGTGATCCAATTGGCCATGGCTCCATTCCAGAGTCCGGGCAATTCCTGTGCTTTCAGGGTCTTTCCACCGCTTGATTTAAGTGAAATAAAGCCCGTGTTTTCATCTACAAATTCCTTGAGGTTAAATGGATTGTTTTCAAAATCCCTGGTACTGCACACCAGGTCAACCGGGTTAAAATGGGTTGATTGTTCCACAATGGTTTTTTGAACGGGATCTTTCAGGTTGATCTGTGACGATTCAACGATCTGCAGCGATAGGGTATGATCTGCTCCCATCACCCAAAAAGGCCCTCCTCCGGGTTCACCTTCGTTTTTGACCATCCCGCATACGCGGATCGGCCGGTTCAGGAGTTTAAAAAGGAATTGAGCCTGATCTTGAAATGGATACGATCCAAATCCTGCGGGGATGTCCTGGAAAAGTTTTTCCTTTGCAAATTGTATCATTTCAACAACATCCTCAGGCATTGCCCGATGCTCTTTTATTTTTAACAGGTACCCTGAAATGGTGTCTTTAAGGAACAGGAGATACCCGCCCAATAATTTTTTATATTGAATGGTTGTGCTTTTGAAATGATCGGGTACGATGTTGTCAATGTTTTTAACGAAAATGATATCAGCATCCACCTCATTCAGGTTTTCAAGCAAAGCACCATGTCCTCCGGGTCTGAATAGCAGTGAACCATCAGGGTTGCGAACCGGCTCATTGTTTTCATCCACGGCAATGGTATCGGTTGAAGGACGCTGAATAGAATAGGAGATGTCAAATTGTAATCCGAACCTGCTTTCATATTCCCTGGTAACGACTGCAAATAAATCCACGAATTTATCCCGGTGCTCAGGCGAAATAGTAAAATGGATCCGGGCAATATTTGAATGATCCCGCGTATATGCAGCTGCTTCTATCAAATGTTCTTCGGCAGCAGTCCGCGAACCATCCTGGTATTGATGAAATTTCAGCAAGGCCTTGGGTAAATTAGCATAATTAAGTCCTTCGGCAGATAACACATGATCGATGATGGTCCCATAATCCTGTTTTTGAATGAGCCGGTCTATGGAATGCCCTGATTTGGCTACCGATGCAGACAAGTCATTGTAAAATGCGATTTTTATAAGATTGGTTATGAAAAAATATACCGAATGAATGCCTTGATCTTTCATGAAAAGCGCCTTGCCGGCCTCATCGGGTAAATATTGTTCCCTGAATTCAAAAAGATGTTTAAACATCCTGCTTGCAGCACCGGAGGCAGGGACAAATTTCACGACTTTTAATTCGGGCAGATTTTGTTCAAAATAACCGAGATAAAACTTCAGCTGCTCATCGTCAAACTTCAGGATCCCGTCGCCGGTAATCGCCGGCCTGACCAGGTTGATAAATGGGAACCCGCTGATGAAATGGTCAATTTGTTTTTGAATAAGCTGCAAATTCATTCCCTTGCCTGTGATCTGTATTAAATCCTGTTGATTGAACATAAATAGCTTTTTTGTAATTTTAAGCAAATTTATTCAAAAAATGAAAAAGTTAGCGATTTATATCATTTTAGCAGGAGTATCGATCTTATCAAGGGCACAAGTCGCCCCTCAAAAATATTTCGTCGAGTTTATGGACAAAAACAATTCCCCATACTCGATAAACAGCCCGGCCCAGTTCCTTTCTTACAGAGCGATTGAGCGGAGGCAAAAGCAGGGGATCCCGGTTGTCGAAAATGACATTCCGGTAAACCAGTCTTACGTAAACAGGTTAAGAGAATATTCCGTCAATATCCTTACCCGTTCAAAATGGTTGAATGGTGTCACTGTTTATTGTCTGAATCCGTCGGTAATTGACTCAATTTTACAGCTTCCATTTGTAAAACGGGTGATTAAAAACAGTTTATTTAAAAATGTAAATGCTTTAAAACCAAACGATAAATACAAGTTAGAGGAAGTGTCACTTAATGTAATAGACCCACCTGCATCTTTAAATGATGCGGGTTACAAAATGAATACAGGGATGAACTACGGGCCTTCTTTCAACCAGGTGCATATGCTGAACGGGGACAGTTTGCACAAACTTGGTTATAAAGGCGAAGGCATGGTCATTGCTGTTCTGGATGCGGGGTTTTCGGATGTGGACATTCTTCCGGCTTTCGATAGCTTACGACTTAATAATCAAATTCTTGGAACCAGGGATTTTGTTTCACCCGGAAATAATGTATACAGGGAATACGAACATGGGATGGAAGTGCTTTCATGCATGGGAAGTAACCTGCCGGGTCAGCTTATCGGGACTGCACCGAAAGCAAGTTATTGGCTTCTTCGTTCGGAAGATGTTAATTCTGAGTACCTTATTGAAGAATACAATTGGGTTTCTGCAGCTGAATTCGCCGACAGCGCCGGAGCCGACATTATCAATTCTTCTCTTGGATATACTGTTTTTAACGAAATATCTCAAAGTCATACATGTTCCGATATGAACGGCAATACCACTCCGGTCACCCGGGGAGCAAATATCGCATCAAGTAAGGGAATGATCGTGGTTAATAGCGCCGGCAATTCAGGTGCGTCTTCATGGAAATGCGTCGGTGCCCCGGCTGATGGATACAATGTGCTGGCTATCGCCGCAGTAGATTCAAACGGCATCCGGGCCGGGTTCAGTTCGGTAGGAGAGGCAACCCTTCGCATTAAACCCAATGTGGCGGCAATGGGAAGCCGGACAGTGGTATTCTCAAAGAATGGCAGCATCATGTATAACAATGGAACATCATTCTCCAGTCCGCTGATTGCAGGAATGGTGGCCTGCTTATGGCAAGCCTTGCCATCCTGGAATAACCAGTCGATAACCCGGGCTATTGAACTGAGCGGTAACCAGGTATCCGATCCTGATTCGTTGCTGGGTTACGGTATCCCTGACTTTATCAAAGCCCTGAAACATGTAAATGTAGCAGATAAAGGAACAACGCCTGTTCATATTTTTCCAAATCCCTTCTCCAAAGGGTTTGTTGTTTCCTTTACTGCCACACAAAAGCAGATACTCGATCTTCACCTTTATAACAACATGGGGGTGCTTGTATTTTCAATGCAACAGCAGGAAGTCAGGGTAGGGTGCAATGAACTGAACGTACCTTATTTGACTTCGATTCCTGATGGCATGTATTTTCTTCAACTGACTGGCAAGAATCTTTTTATGACCTCCAAGCTTTTCAGGATCAGTAATTAACCAATCTACTGTTTACAAATGTAATTACATTTGTAAACAGTAGATAAAGCGGGACTAAGCCGTTGATGATCAATGTGTCCGGTTGTGTTTTCTCCAACGCCGTTAAATTTCGTTCATCAGATAAGAGCTATTTGTAAGATGCTCTTTTATACATGAATTATCCACTTTCCTGCAATGGCACAAATAACTGAAAATCAATTCTATTTATGTGTTTAATCTTTGCACCTTCAAGGTGATATTTGGTTTTTAAAACCAGGTAAAGAATGGAAAATTCTGAAAAAGGGCACCAGCTGCAATGGATGAATTAAAAAAAGATATCACTGGGCAAATCCTGGAAATAACATTAAACTCTTCATTCGAAAAATTCATTTTCGATAGGATATTGAAAGAAGCGAAAATGTTGGAATACTCTTAAATACAAATGTAAATTACAATGTTAAACAATATATTTGAGCAAATACATATTTACATAAGTTATACGATAACAGGATAATATATTGTTTATATGAGGCTATTATTTAATAATAAATATTTTTGTAACCTGAAGATTGAAATTTTGCAAATTTGTTACCTTTGTAAAAACCTTTCACATGGTTGACCGGATATTGGAGTTGCTAAAGGAAAAAAAATTAACACCTTCTCAGTTTGCTGATGAAATCGGGATACAACGATCTGGCATGTCGCATTTGATTTCAGGAAGGAATAAACCCAGTCTTGAGTTTATCCTGAAAGTACTGAAACGGTTCCCGGATGTAAAGCCTGAATATTTGCTTTACGGAACTGCAGAAGAACCTGGTCCTGCCGGATCACTCATTGACAAAGAAAATGGTCCGGATGCAACAGCTACCTTGTTTGATCAACCGGGAATTGCCGAACCCAAGCCCGAAGCAAAACAGCAACGCATGGTCAAAAGAGAGAGACCGGAGCGCAAAATAGAAAAAATTGTGATTTTTTATGATGATAAAACATTCAGGGAATATGATCCTGAATAGGCGGGTCAGGTCCTTTCGATCAATGAAAAGAAAAACCCGGATTCACGCTCAGCGCTTTCATCGCTGTCAGATCCATGTACTGCATTTTCACTGAGATTCTTGCCATAAAGCTTCCTGATGGTGCCTTCTTCAGCTTTAGCCGGATCGGTTGCGCCGATAAATTTCCTGAACGATTCCACTGCATTATCATGTTCCAATATTGCAGCAATGATGGGACCTGAGGACATAAATGTCGTCAAATCCTCGTAAAAAGGCTTCCCTATGTGCATCTCATAAAAATGACCCGCCTGTTCCTTCGTTAAGGAGATTTTTTTCATGGCTTTGATTTTATAGCCTCCTTCCTCAATCTTTGCGAGGATGTTTCCGGTATAACCAGCCTGAAATGCGGATGGTTTAATCATGGTAAAAGTAATTTTTCCTGTCATATCGTATATATATCTTAGAACAAACAAAATTACAATTTTTATCGAATTATCCTTAATTTTGCACCCCTTAAACCCCGAACTATTTGGAAAATACCGACTTTGACCTTGTTCGTGAAAAAATTTCACAACCTTCGAATATCCTGATCACCACCCATTCAAATCCCGATGGCGATGCCATCGGATCAAGTCTGGCACTTGCTTCCTATTTAAAAAAGAAAAACCATTCGGTGCAGGTAATGGTTCCGGATCCCTATCCTGATTTTCTTGCCTGGATGGCAGGACATGAGGATATTCTGGTATTTTCCAATAGCGAAAGTGAGTGTGTAAAAGCAATAGAGCAGGCTGATATCATTTTTGCCGCTGACTATAACAATCTTGGACGGCTCAATGATGCAGCCGGGTTTGTTCGTCGATCCAACGCCATCAAAATTCTCATAGATCATCACCTGGTTCCGTCTGATGAATTCGACTACAAAATATCCATCTCGAGGATTTCATCCACTTCTGAACTATTGTACAATTTTATCGAGAAGATGGGGGATATTCACCTGGTCGATAAAAATATTGCAGAATGCATCTATGCCGGGATCATAACCGACACTGGTTCACTTAGCTATTCTTGCAACTATGTTAAAACCTATCAGATCCTGGCCAATCTTTTCCAATTGGGAATTGACGGTGAACACCTGCACAGGTTGATTTATGACACTTACTCCGAAAGCAGGCTGCGCTTATTGGGTTATTCCATCAGCGACCAGTTGGTGGTATTGCATGAATACCATTGTGCCTATATTATCTTATCCAGGGAGGACCTTCAACGGTTTAACTATCAGATCGGAGATACGGAAGGAGTGGTAAACTATGCCTTGTCTATCAAAGATATCAACCTTGCGGCTTTATTCATGGAAAGAGAAGGAATCGTAAAGGTATCATTCCGTTCAAAAGGAAATTTCGCAGTCAATACACTGGCTGCAGAATATTTTAACGGAGGCGGACATCGCAATGCTGCCGGGGCAAATTGCACGACCACACTCGAAGAAACCGTGGCGAAGTTCAGACAAATTTTGCCTCAGTACCAAACGATGCTTAAATCGGTCTACTAATTTGAATCCTATTAAAACACTTGTTTGTACAGTGCGTTTAGAGATGATTTTTTCTATGATCATGGTGGTTCTGGCCTCTTGCAACGAATCAACTGTAACACAGGATCCGAATATCAAAAGGCAACCTGGAGTTGATTCAGTTGTTGCCTTTAACCATCAGATTGTACAAACTGAGATTCAGGACATTGAAGATTATATGCTCCGTTATCATTGGGATATGAAGCAATCCCAAACAGGATTGCATTACATGATATACAAAGCAGGGGACGGGCCTTTACCAAAACAGGGCGACATCGTTTCTATAAAGTTCAGGGTCAATCTGCTGAATGGTAACGTGGTGGACCGGTCTGATTCCCTTGCCCTGTTTTCCTTTGAACCTGGGAAGCGGGATGTGGCCAGCGGGCTCGAGGAGGGAGTTATGTTGATGAATAAAGGCAGTCGTGCCAAGCTGATCTTGCCTTCGCACCTTGCTTTTGGCCTGCTTGGAGACCTGGAAAAAATCCCTTCAAGGGCAGTTTTAGTCTATGATGTGGAAGTTTGTAAGATTAACCGATTAAAAAAATGAAGTCGATGCCATGCGAACACAGGACTTTAGTATCTTTGCCGGTCAAATAACCCGGCGTGTGATTGTTTGTGATATCCGGATGATTTGATCATAAACAACCTTATAGTTTGCAATCATCACAGAAAATATTTATTTGTTCAATTATTTAATAATCAGATAATTTTGAAGTAAAACCTAAGACAAGTTCATTAATTATAAACCAAAACCATTAAAATGCAAAGTATGAAAAAAATGATTGTAAATCCATTGGTCATGGTAATGTTGGTCGCCTTGACAATGCTTGCTTGTTCATCCAAGTATCCGGGTTATGATAAAACAGCAAATGGCTTGTATTATAAGCTGTACAAAGTAAGCAAAGACACTGTTAAGTCTAAATCCGGCGATTGGGTTTCGATGAATATGCGTTACAGCTATAAGGATTCAACCCTGTTCAACAGCAAATCATCCATGGGAACCCCGGTTCGCTTTCAATTGCCAGTGTCAGAATTTAAAGGTGATATATATGAAGGAATTCGTTTGCTTTCCGCCGGTGACAGCGCTGATTTTATAATCAATGCCGACTCATTGTTCACCAAGACTTTTCGGCAGCCCAAACGTCCTCCTTTTATTGACAGCAACAGTGTGATCCATTTCTATATTGCCATGCTTTCTATTGATTCCCCTGCAACATTAATGAAAAAAGAGGAAGATGCGCTGAAAAAATATCTTGATGAAAAGAAAATTACCGTTGCGCCAACAGCCACTGGGTTGTACTATATTGAAACTCTGGCTGGCAAAGGGATGAAAATCGATTCCGGCACTTGGGTAAAAGCCAATTTCTCGGTATCCCTCATCGACGGGAAGCAGATTTTTTCAACACAGGAGCGCGGCAAACCTATGGAATTTGAATATGGCAAAGGATCAGATACACCTGGATTTGAAGAAGGTGTAGCTAAAATGCTGAAAGGTGGAAAAGCAACCTTGATTGCCCCGTCAAAAATTGCCTTTGGTGTAAACGGCCGTGGTGCCATGGTGCCTCCTTATTCAACGGTTATTTATAATGTTGAAATCGTTGATGTTCAATCAAAGGCTGACCATGAAAAGCAAGAGGCTGTGGCGAAAAAGGCTGAAGGCCTCAAACTCGAAACCAATAAAAAACAAGAAGGAGAACTCATGAAAAAGTATTTAGCCGACCATAAAATAACTACAAAACCAAATGCCAGTGGTCTGATTTATGTCGAAAAAGTTAAAGGAACCGGAGCCAAAGCCATCGCGGGCAAAAAAGTAAAGGTGCATTATACCGGAACACTTTTAAACGGAACAAAATTCGATTCTTCGCGCGATCGCAACGAACCATTCGAATTTGTACTCGGCCAGGGCCAGGTGATCAAAGGTTGGGATGAGGGCATTTCTATGATGAATGTTGGTGGAAAGGCTTTGTTGGTCATTCCTTCAAGCATTGGCTATGGAGAACGTGCTATGGGCCAGATCCCGCCATATTCTACCCTTGTGTTCGATGTTGAACTGTTGGGTGTAAAATAATTTCCGAACTCAGTTTTTTGCAGAGGCTGTCTCAAATTTTGAGGCAGCCTTTTTCATTTTTCGGAATAACCATTCTTTCCCTGCAAGTCTTGCAGAGCACTCAACTCGTCCCTCAGGCGTGCAGCTTCTAAAAAATCAAGGCTTTTTACAGCCTCCTCCATTGCTTTACGGTTCCGGCCAACCAGTTTCTGCAATTTTTCCTTCGAAAGGTATTGTATTAATGGATCAGCCGCTATATTGATTCTTTCACTCTCATAATAAGGAACAGGAAGTGGCTTGTTCCCGTCCGCTACCGACGTTTGCCCTAAAATATCTCTTGTGCTTTTAACTATCTGGGTGGGAACGATGTTGTTTTTGGTATTATAGGCAATCTGTTTTTCACGACGCCGGTTTGTTTCATCCATCATCCTTTTCATCGAATCCGTAATCTTATCGGCGTACATGATCACCTTGCTGTTGACATTGCGTGCAGCACGTCCTGCAGTTTGGGTAAGTGAGCGTTCTGAACGTAAAAACCCCTCTTTATCCGCATCCAGGATTGCCACCAGGGAAACTTCCGGGAGATCCAGCCCTTCGCGCAAAAGATTCACTCCAACCAGAACATCAAAAACACCAAGCCTTAAATCCCTCAGAATCTCCACTCTTTCAAGGGTCGCAACATCCGCATGAATGTACCGGCATCGAATGTCAATCCTGGCAAAGTAATTGGTGAGTTCTTCCGCCATTCGCTTGGTAAGGGTAGTAACAAGGGTGCGTTCATGCTTGATGATGCGCTGGTTGATTTCATCAAGCAGATCATCAATCTGACGCAAACTGGGCCTGACCTCAACATATGGGTCCAGCAACCCGGTTGGACGGATTACCTGCTCCACTACAACTCCTTCGCATTGCTGCAGTTCAAAATCGGCGGGAGTCGCACTTACATATATGGTTTGGCCAACGATCGACTCAAATTCTTCAAATTTCAGTGGCCGGTTATCCATGGCCGAAGGTAACCTGAACCCATATTCAACAAGTGTTTGCTTGCGGGAACGGTCTCCGCCATACATCGCCCTGATTTGCGGAATGCTGACATGGCTCTCGTCAATGACCATCAGAAAATCATCGGGGAAAAAGTCTAAAAGACAAAATGGCCTTGAACCCTGGGCCCGGCCATCAAAATATCGTGAATAATTTTCTATGCCCGAGCAATAGCCCAGTTCGCGCATCATTTCGATATCATAGGACACCCTGTCCTCGAGTCGTTTTGCCTCCAGTTCCTTCCCATTCTCCCTGAAATATGCACACTGCTTGATCAGGTCATCCTGAATTTCCACAAGTGCTTCCCGCATTTTATCCTGTGATGTCACAAAAATATTTGCAGGATACAAGGTCATCATGTCCATTTTTTCAATCCTGTGTCCCGTCAGGGGATCAAATGATTCCATGCTTTCTATCTCGTTGCCAAAGAAAATAACTCGGTAGGCGATATCGAGGTATGCCGGGAAAATATCAATGGAATCACCTTTTACCCTGAACCTGCCGCGGGTAAATTCTCCTTCTGTTCTTGAGTAAAGACTGTTGACAAGCGAATACAATAATTTTTTCCTGCCAATTTTGTCGCCGATCTGAAGCCGGATGACATTCTGACTGAAATCATCGGGATTACCGATACCATATATACATGAAACCGATGAAACAACTATGATGTCGCGCCGCCCCGATAAAAGGGCAGAGGATGCGCTCAACCGCAGTTTTTCAATCTCATCATTGATGGAAAGATCTTTTTCAATGTACGTGTTTGTTACAGGGATAAAAGCTTCCGGTTGATAATAGTCATAGTAAGATACGAAAAATTCGACAGCATTTTCAGGAAAAAATTGCTTGAATTCACCGTAAAGCTGGGCTGCCAGGGTTTTATTGTGGCTGAGCACCAGTGTGGGTTTTTGAACCTGTTGAATAACGTTCGCAATGGTAAACGTTTTACCCGACCCGGTCACTCCAAGAAGTACCTGGCCCGGATCGCCACGCTGAATACCTTCAACGAGCTGGAGGATGGCCTCAGGCTGATCACCTGTAGGCTTGAATGCTGATGTGAGTTTATATTCCAATTACAGGTTATTTTAAGGGATTTTAACCAGGGTGGTGCTGATTGGGTAATGATCAGACAGGTTTACTTCAAATGTTCGGTACGCAACCGATCTGAAGGCTTCAGAATGCAGTACATAGTCTATCCTGAAGGAAGGGAGTTTTCCGGCATAGGTGCTTTTAAAGAGACCATGTCCGCTTTCGAGAAATGAGTCACTCAGCCGTTTTGTCAATTGATGATAGGTGTAAGATGATGGTGTATCGTTAAAATCGCCAGCCAGGATGACCGGGTAGGGACACGAAGCAATATGTGCTGAAAGGATATTAACTTGTTTTGATCTGATAATAAATGCTTTACGCAGTTTCCATAGCATGCGCTTTGATCCCTCTTTTATCGGAGTTCCTTCTTCAATGTCCGGTTCGGTAAGATGTGAATAAAAAGAATAGTCCTCGTTGCCGAATCGTATGGATTCAAGATGCACGTTGTAAACGCGGACGGTATCCCCGTTCATGACGATGTCACTGAAGATCGCGTAATGGCTCCGTCCCGGAAGCCTCAGGCAACCGAAATTTACAATCGGGAAGCGTGAAAACGTAGCGATTGCGTTGATTTTAAGCTTGTTGTTGAACTCCCTGTAATTCTTAAATGAATAATAATCAAGATGAATGGAATTGGTGAATTTTAACAGGGTTTGAGAAAAGTCTTCCCCGATGGCAAAGAATTCCTGCACACAAATGATATCCGCATGTTGCAGAGCCAGAAACTCGGTGACTTTACTTTTTGTTTCCTGCTGATTGTCTGCCCGCTGATTACCATATAATGAATGCACGTTGAAACTGACAATTTTTATTTTCACATTTTGCGGATAGTCAGGTTTGGAGAAAACAATTGGATAGATGGCGCGCAGGTTGTTAAATCCAATTAAAATGGCGACCAGGGAAACGAAAATGAACCGGTTCCACGCAATCAGCCAGAGAAAAACGAAAAGGAGATTGATGATCAGAAAAATCGGATATGAAAGGCCAAAGAAGGCTAAAATCCATGCTTTGTCCGGGCTGATGTATCCTGACAGATAGGAAACGAGCAGGCATACTACCGCAATGAAATTCAGGAAATACAAAATGGTTTTCAGAACCGACCGGCCTTTCATCGTCAAAGGATCAAGTTAAATCAGCGTTTACTGGATGTTTTGAACAGAAACTCTTTCTCCTCTTTTGTGAGACAGTCATAGCCTCCTTTGGAAATTTTATCAAGGATCTCATCAATTTTTTTCTGTGTGTCCTTTTTCTTTAAATTGAATTCCTCGTCAGATACAGGTCTCCTGTATGTATAATCAGATGAATGGTCTGGTTTATTCCTCGTCAGGAATTTACGAAAAAAATTTCTGAAAACATCCGGAAGTGCCATGAACTGTGATGCCATCTTAGAATACCGGTAAATGAAGATATAGGTTGCCCCGAACAAAGCTCCACCGATATGAGCAATATGGCCGCCTGCATTACCGGAAGGAATCATAAAGAAGTCAAAAACAAAAAGAATGGCAGCCAGGTAGATGATCTTCAGTTTCCCTAAAAGAAAAAGCTGGATGGTGTAATTTGGAACGTAAACTGCGATTGCAGTTACGATAGCCATCACAGAAGCAGAGGCTCCCAATGCGAACGACACAGGGACGACCGGCTTAAATACAGGGAAAATATTAAATGCAAGTACATAGAACAGACCGCCGCAGATCCCGCCGAAAAAATATATCATGACCAGTTGCCTGGATGGAAGGAACTCGATAAAAATTCTTCCAAACCCATACAACCACAGCATGTTGAAAAGGATATGCCAGACATCAAAATGCAGGAACATATAGGTCAGCAAAGTCCATGGTTTCAGCGACAAAGCAGGAATGGAAGCAGGGATGGCCAATGCATGCATCAGCATCATATTCAATGCTTCCCCATCGGGACTGTTGTAAAAGAAAAAGATGACCTTCAGGACCTGCACAAAAACCCACACGGCAATATTTACAAGGATTAATGCCGGTAATGCAGATCCTTGCATGAAAAACCGTTTGAACTCATCAAGAGGCTTCGGATTATGTCCGTAATTGTAGTTATAATTCATGAAAACGAACCTGTTTTTTTCCTCCAGTAGATTATTAAAAAGAAGCCGAACACCATGCCTCCAAGATGTGCGAAATGGGCGATGTCGTCGCCCGGATTGTTTGAAATGCCGGAGAACAGTTCAAGGGCACCATAAAGGATCACAATCCACTTGGCCTTTATCGGGAAAAGAAAATAAACATAAACGAGCATATTTGGAAACATCATGCCAAATGCAAGCAAAATCCCGTATACGGCTCCGGATGCGCCCACGGTGGGGACATCCATCTGTAATTTTATCAATTGATTGATGTATTCCAGCGATTGACTTGCATAACCGGGGGCGTTTTTTGCCAGGGTCCATTCGTTGATAAAGCTCATGAGCGTTCCCTCTCTCTCATAATACGCGGGATAATGCTGCCTTACAAATCCGATGAAACCATCCAGTGTGGGATTGGCACTGTATGTCTGGGCTGCTGCCTGAACAGATGAAATGTCGAGCCAGCTTACAAAGATCTGAACGATGGCTGCGCCAATCCCGGTGATCATGTAATAGGTCAGGAACCGTTTTGATCCCCAGACGTTTTCCAGCAAATAGCCAAACATCCATAATGCGAACATATTCATTATCACATGCGAAGGGCTTCCATGTATAAACATATATGTTACAAATTGATACGGACGGAACAGATCCGACTGGAAATAGTGCAGGCCCAGGAGGTTTACCAGGTCAATACCAAAAGCAGTTTCAAACGAAAGGGTTGCCAGGTAGAATAATCCATTGATAATCAATAGATTTTTCACAACCGGGGGAAGCAGGGTGAATCCAGCAGGACTATATTGTTGAGACATACGTATATTAACCGTTATATTTTAAATTTCTTGTTCAATTCGTCATAAGAAATGACCCACATCGTTGGTTTCCCATCCGGTGTGACACCAGGCGCCTTGCACGCATAAAGGTTTTCAATCAAGGCGTCCATCACTTCCTGATGCAACCTTTCCCCCCTTTTAATGGAAAGTTTTTTGGCCAGTGTTTTGGCGAGCAACTGGCTCTGGTTTGTGGTATGATCCTTTCCGGGGAATTTGAGTGATTCCAGCACCGATTCTATAAACCCGCCGATGTCGGAAGTTTCCAGGTTCATGGGAATTGCGTGAATCACAAAACTTCCTTTGCCGAAATCATTCATGTCGAAACCAAGTTTTTCGAAGTGGTCTTTCCATTCATGGAAAAGTTGGGCATCGTCCGGGCTCAGGGTAATTGTCTGCGGTATCAGTTGATGTTGTCCGGGAGTGCCTTCGAGCCGTTTGTCTTCCAGAAATCTTTCATATAAAACCCGTTCATGGGCATGCTGCTGGTCGATGATAATGACACCAGTCCTGGTATGCGTTATAATGTATGAGTTTTGAACCTGGGTTCCTTTCTTTCCGAGGGAGAATGACTCGTCCGGAGCATCTGCAGGGGGTGATGAGAATAATCCTCCATTGGTATCGGGGGGGGGCGATTTCTCAGTTGGCTGAAAATTTGTATCATACAGGTCACGCCAACCCTGGATGGAGGGTTTATTTTGCAGCGGAAATGAAAAGCTGGTCTGGGGCTGTGTCTTTTTTTCAAAAGGATTAAAATCCGGGTTTACCGTGATGACCGGTTGCCGGACAGGCCGATTTTCATCAGCCAGGGGCAGGTTCATGCTTTGTTCTGTTTCAAAATCAAGGGATGGTGCCAGGTTGAATTTGCCGATGGATTGTTTCACGGCAGCATGCAAAATCGCATAAATGCTTTTGATATCCTGGAAGTTGATTTCAGTTTTGGTGGGATGAATGTTTACATCAATTGTCTGAGGGTCCACTTCCATGAAAATGAAGTAGGAGGGAACCGAATCATCAGGGATCAATTCCTTGAAAGCGCCGTCGACAGCATGGTGAAGGTATGCACTTTTGATAAACCTGCCGTTTGTAAAGAAATACTGCTCTCCTCTGGACTTCTTTGCGAATTCAGGTTTCCCGATGAAACCCGATATATTTACCAGTGCAGTTCGCTGTTCGACCGGGATAAGCCGTTGTGTGTAGGAAGAAGAGTATAAATTGATGATCCGTTGTTTAAGGTTCCCGGTTGGGAGCTGAAACAGGATTTTATCCTGGTTATAGAAGGTAAATGTAATATCAGGATGAACAAGTGCTACCCGGAAGAACTCTTCGATGATGTATTTCAATTCCAGGGTATTTGATTTCAGGAAATTTCGTCTTGCCGGCACATTGTAGAACAGGTTTTTTACACTGACCGTCGTTCCATTCTGACATTGTACGGGTGACTGGCCTTTGAATTCCGACCCATCAATCAGGATCGATGTCCCGATCTCATCTTCATGCCGTTTCGTTTTAAGTTCAACCTGGGCAATGGAGGCAATAGAGGCCAGTGCCTCACCGCGAAACCCCAGGGTACGGATTGCAAGAAGATCATCCGCTTTTTGGATTTTGGAGGTTGCATGACGTTCGAAGCACATCCGGGCATCACGTTCTGACATGCCGCAGCCATTATCGGTTACCTGGATGAGCAATTTGCCGGAGTCTTTGATGATCAGCTTAACATCAGTTGCGCCAGCATCTATTGTGTTTTCCAAAAGCTCCTTTACGGCAGATGCAGGTCGTTGAACGACTTCGCCGGCAGCTATTTGGTTGGCAACGGAATCAGGTAAAAGGCGAATAATATCAGACATCAAAGCTGATTCTCAGAAATTTCTTGCTTTCTCCAATGGAATAAAGTGTCATCCAATCAGGATCTGGATCTTTCCAGAACCGGGAACCTCATTTTCACAAGGTAGAACGCACCATAGAATACAATGCTGAAAATGGTGGTTCCAAGAAGGTCGTTCATGAGGAATGAAATTCCGTTTGCCGAATCACGAAAGAACAAAAGGCCGGCAACGTAACATTCAGCAAGGCCAGTTGCAGTTTGTGGATAATACGGGCTGGCAATCCAGGCGGAAAAGTTAGTTATCAGGAAAAAAATAACAGTAGAGGAAAAGGAAGCCAGGATAACCGAGCCCACATTCACTTTTTTCCTGATCGCCATGCCAATCACAACGGTGATGGCAAAACTCAGATAGACAGCAGGCATATTGGAGTGCAGGCCAATAATGAGATCGCTGAGGAACATCGCAGCGATTGGGATGGCGAATGCATATTGCTTTTTATCAAAATAGGTGCCAGCAAAAAGTGCCATGGCTGCAATCGGCGTAAAATTTGGCCAATGAGGAAGCAACCTCACCAGGGCTGCAACAAGAATAACTGTGAGAACAGCAATAAACCTAGGGTTGATGGACTTATATTTCATTAATTGTTTTTTTTTAGAATATCACAAAAATAGTAAATCCTTTTAATATAAGGCAAGACTTCTGAAAAATTGTTGTTATTTTTGGTGAATAAGCATCAAACCGATATCATGATATGAGCTGCAGCACCTTGTTTTTATCATTACTGACCCTATGGTTGTTCAATGGAGGAATTAAAATGAAGGACAAAGTTGACCTGATCGTAAAAAACGGAGTGATTTATACCGTTGATGCCGCAAATTCCCGTGGTGAAGCCATGGTTGTCCATCGGGGGAAAATTCTCGCAATTGGTACAAATACCTCCATCCTGGATCACTACCAGGCAGTGAAAGTTCTTGATCTGAACGGGAAATTCGTTTACCCGGGATTCATCGATGCCCATTGTCATTTCATGGGATATGCACTTGGATTGCAATATGTTGATCTGTTCGGTTGTAAATCATTTGAAGAGGTTTTAGGCAGATTGAAGCATGCGGGGAAAATGGCGCCCGGGAAATGGCTTGTCGGCAGGGGATGGGACCAGAACGTATGGGCGGATAAAAATTTCCCGGATAACAGTCAGCTGAACCTGGCCTATCCCGATGTTCCTGTGATGCTGATACGCGTGGATGGACATGTCGTTTTAGCAAACCAGGAAGCTTTGAAAAGAGCGGGAATCGGGTTGAAAAATCAATTTGGGGATGACCAGGTTGAAATAAAGCACGGCCGGTTGACCGGTATTCTGAGTGAAACAGCTGCGGATATGATGCGTGAAACCGTGCCTTTGCCCGTCGGGATGGAGTTGACGGATCTGATCCGAAGAGCTGAACAGCAATGTTTTGCGGTTGGCCTGACCATGGTCAGTGATGCCGGCCTGGATTATCAACAGGTGGTCGAAATCGATTCGCTCCAAAAGGCTGGAAAGTTAAAGATGCAGGTGTATGCCATGCTTACCCCCAATAAAACGAATATCAATGAACTGATTGCCCATGGGCCATATCTTACAGACAGGCTTGCTGTAAGGTCGATTAAAATTTATGCGGATGGTAGCCTGGGCAGCAGAACAGCAAAGTTAAAGCAACCTTATGCTGATGCCCCTTCAGGATCGGGGATCATCGTAACAAAGGCGGATTCGGTCAGGAAATTATGTAAAATCGCATATGAAAATGGATATCAGGTAAATACGCATTGTATTGGAGATTCTGCAAACAGCATGATCCTGAAAATATATGGTGAGTTTTTAAAAGGCAGAAATGATTTGCGCTGGAGGGTGGAACATGCCCAGGTCGTTGATCCGGATGACCTTCACTTTTACCGTGATTATTCGGTGATCCCATCAGTGCAGGCAACACACGCCACCTCGGATATGAAATGGGCCTCCGACAGAATTGGATCTGAGCGTATGAAAGGGGCCTATGCCTACAAGAACCTGATGCTGCAGAATGGATGGATTGCCAATGGCACCGATTTCCCTATTGAAAATATTTCCCCCCTGTTCACTTTTTACGCTGCTGTTGCCAGGAAGGATCTGGATGGATTTCCCGATGGCGGCTTCATGATGGAGAATGCTTTATCGCGGGAAGAGGCATTGCGTTCCATTACGATCTGGGCCTCAAAAGCAGATTTTAAAGAGCTATCAAAGGGAAGCCTTGAAATCGGAAAAGATGCAGATTTTGTGGTGCTTGACCAGGATATCATGCAGGTACCAATAGGAAAAGTCCCGAAAGTGAATGTGCTTCAGACTTTTATCCTGGGCGAAAAGGTCTTCTGATTGTTATTTCAGCCCGTTTTTATAAAAGAATTTGCCAAAATCATCACCGGCCCTGTCGAAACAGCTTTGCACGCGTGCGCCCGCATCAAAATCGTAACCCCACATATTTTTGCTGGGAATTTTATTGTACTCAACTTTTGCCAGTACAGTGGCCGGGGCAGCTGTTTCAACTACATCGATGCTCATGTTCAGGGAGGCAGCTTTGCTGACGCCAACACCACTCTGAAATCCCGGTTCAAAAAAAGTCACCCTTACAATGAGTGTGAACTTTGCATCTGCTGCTCCATCTTTGACCGTTGTGCCTGCTACAGACGTTTTGTCATTGAAGTTCTTCTCGAATGTTGGCTGGAAACGCTCTGATTTATCTGAATTCCATTTTGCTGCCCACTCATCCCCGCTGCCGGCTTTTTTCTTGTTACGTTCAGCAATACCATCAGCAACATAGTCGTCTGCACTTTTCTTTCCCACTTTCATCTGGGAATAATCGTATTGGATATTCAGGACACTCTGACCTTTCAATACCTTTAAATCACCTGATTTTAACTTCTGAGCCATGATATTTCCAGAAGACAATGCAATAGCATAAACGAGGAATAATACACCTAACCGTTTCATTTTAAGTTGTTTTTAATTCAACAATAGTAATTAATTTAGACAAAATTAAAATAAAATCCTTAATTACCAAAACTATGTTGAAAAATTTCCGTTTTTTTCGCGGTTGTCGATGAATTTAACAGGCTTCCTGCTGAGTTCGGGAAACTGCATTGTTTGGATGGTATTTTCCGAGGCAAATGTTATCAAAGGAGCGACCCGGAGTTTTGCCCTGAAATGATCTTTGATGTCTTTCTCTTTTTCTTCCCCGATCCCTTTTCCGCTTAAATGTATCAGAATTTCATCGGTACCAATCTGGTTTGTATAGACTTCAACGATATAATTTGAAACATAGTCGATATTGTCAAGAATATCATAAAGTGCGGGTGGGAAGAGTGTGGTGCCTTTATATTTGATCATTTGATTCTTTCTGCCAACAACAGGTCCAAGCCGCATGGTGTTTCTGCCGCAAGGGCATGGAGCGGTGAAATGGTGACAAACATCGCCTGTTTTGAAGCGAAGCAATGGCATGCCTTCCACACCCAGGGTGGTAATGGTCACCTCACCAAGTTCTCCCTGGCCAACAGGATTGTTATTATCATCCAGGAACTCAACGATGATCAATTCCGGGTGATGATGGCCACCGGTTCCTTCAAAGCATTCTGTAAATGAAGTCCCCATTTCCGTCGAGGCATAGGTTGAAAACAGTTTAAGTGCCCATTTCTCCTCTATTTTCCTGCCAAGGGTATTGAGTGAAAGGTCAGGCTTACGCAGTGGTTCACCAATACAGATTGCACTTTTAATGCTGCTGGATTTGTAGTCGATGCCATGGTGTTCCGCATATTCGATGATTTTCAGGATAAATGAAGGAACCGCAATTATGGAATTTGGCCTGATTCGCTGGATTGTATCCCATTGGAGTTCAGGGATCCCGTTGCCCACCCTTACCACGCTGGCCCCAAGCATCCTGATTCCCAGGAAATATGCCAATCCTGCCATGAACCGGCGGTCGATGGTGGTCATGAGTTGATAAACATCGTCGGCACATCCTCCCGCGCAGGTAAAGGAGATGGCTTCATTGTATGCAAGGCGGTCGAGATCTTTGTTGGTCATTGCAAAGGTCACCGGGTCGCCCAAAGTGCCTGAAGTCGTGATGTAATCAATTATTTTTTTTCTGGGAACACACAGGAAATCATCATTCCGCTGTTGCAGGTCATCTTTTGTTGTTACCGGGACATGCACCAGGTCCATCACCGTTTTAATTTTCCGGATATCGACCTGGTGTTTTTTAAACAAATCACCATAGAAAGCAGAATATTTGCTCAGGTAACGAAGTGCTTCCCGGAGTTTGATATTTTGATAATGAGAAATAACCGCAGGTGATTCTTTTTCAATTTGAGGGAAAAAGGTATTTGTTTCTAGTGGCATGGAAAGCAAATTTCTTAACTAACGAGCATTATCCTGATCATACCTGCAGTCTTTCATTTGAAAGCCCAGTTCACGGGAGATAATTGATTTTTCTTCAGCAGTGAGGGTAAATTGATTTTTCCTGAACGATTCATTCTGCACCATGAAGTCTTCGATCCTGGACTGGAATGCTTCTGTGAACGGCATTCCGAGGTCCCTGTAGATACTTTTTAAAACTTCGACAGGGGAGGATTCAAGATCTTCAAACCTTATCTGGATCATGGTTCCTTGCGGTAAAATTTCAGCCAGTTTATCAATGGTCTGAAGCAGGTTTTTCAGAACACCCACAACTTCAGAGAATTCAGGCCGGGTTCCATGGTTATTCATGGCATTCTGCCGGCACAGGATGTTCCACATATGGATGGTTGAAGGCACCACGCAATTTGGATTGCGGACAATGTGAATAAACCTGGCGTTCGGGAACATCTCATATAATTCCCTGATCCGGAATGAATTGAAAGGATTTTTTGAAACGATCCTTTTTCCCTTCAGGAAGAAGAGTTTTTTATAAAACCCTTTGACTTCATTTTTCCATTGTACGAGATGGTTCCCGGAAGGAATAAACGGGCTTCCATGGTTGAGAAAGTAGGACGGTGATTTTGGAAAAACGAGGTTCTCCAGGGGTGAATAATTGGTGATCCTGTAAATGGCATACTCATCTTCCTGGGGTTCATCCATGCCAATTTTCACATGGTCCATGGGACGGTGTTCCGAAACCACCTGTTTGAAGATCGGGCGATAGTAAGGATAGGAAACAAGAAAACTATCAGGAACCGCTACCTGGAACAGGGAAGGAGCGCATAATTGGGAATCCAGGTTCATCAATTGATGCAGGAAGGTGGATCCGGTTCTCCAATGGCCAATGATAAAGATTGGATCATCGGGAACAGGTGCCTTTTTCAATGCTTTTGAATACCTCGCTTTTTCAATCCATGAAAAAAAGGATGACCAGCAAGCGCTCTGTAACAGAAATGCCAGGCGAAACAAAGTTGTAGCATTGTATGAAATTTTGTTTCTGTGCAGAATCCGCAACAGCTGGTCCAGTTTGACCCCGGCAGTCAGGTAGGAGGCTTTCAATGATGAAATGGGTTAGGTTAACATGTTGAATTTGACTGTTGTTCAGAAATAAACCGGGCTATGGAATTGATGGAACCGATCACCTGCCTTGCCGTGTTTTGGTCGGCAATCCGGATGCCGTAGGTCCGCTGGATTGCCATGATGATTTCAATGGCATCAACAGAATCAAGTGTAAGTGCATTATCTCCTCCGAAAAGTGGTTTTTCATCATCTACATCTTTCGGGTCAACCTGGTCGATTCCCAATGTTATGATTATCAGTTTTTTAATATCAAGTTTCAGATCCGCCAATGATTCTGACATATATTAGATTTTAGTATTCCGTTATTTAATCACACGCGACAGGGATTTAAAAAATCGTTCTTCAACATCGGCCCGGTCGTAGATCATTTCACTCAATTGTTTCAGTTTGGCCGGGCCAAGATCCCGGTTTTTTCCGATACGCGCAGAAAAGAGGGAAATTTCTCTCCATCCGTCGCCGATTTCCATTAATTCGCCTGAAAGTTCTTTCAGTTCAGGTTTACTGATCATTGCAGCTGCCTGCTGAAGGAAAGTTGCATACATGAAACGAAAACCTGCCCCACCGGTTCCCTGATCTTCCAGCAGGATGTTGATTTTCATTATTTCATGCGATAAATGTTCTGTATCCCTTGCGAATTGCGGCCATTCCACGACCTTTTTGGCAAACATACGCATTCCTTTTATTCCAAGGAAAGGAATGGGGATGCTCAACATGTAAAAACAAGCTTTTTTAATTCCTTTTGTAATGGCCTTATGGTAATCAATTTCGGAAGGTAATTTGTCAAGATGAAAGATAAAGCCTTTGGGTGACATGTTCCCGGCTGCAAATCGTCCTTTTTCCAGTGAAACCGCATCCAGTTCCACCATTTTTGGGAAATAGGCATCACTGATGATATACCTGTTATTTTCTTTGCCTGCTACCACCAGAAAATGAACGTTTATGTGGACGCGTTCCCAAGACGGAACATAATCCATATAAAAGAAATCCACCTGGGCGGCAGTCGGTCTGTTTTGGTGAAGCAGCAGATCAAGTGTTTGCTGTCCTTTGACCGGATCCTTAAAATCATAGGTCTTAAACCTGACCCCAAGTCGTTTTTCAATGTTGATGCGCATTTGTCCCGGCTTGTTCCTGACAATGAAAGTGGGAAATGCAAAGGACTTCATTTTATGAAAATAACCGAAAAAGATTCCGCTGGCAATGCCGAAGACCATGGGTTCAGTGATGTTCAGGCCGCCATGGTTCAGCAGGGAGGTGATCGTCCCCGATTCGCAGTGAGCAGCCATTTTATGGTTGAAGTTCTCTATGATCATCTATGGTCTCTCTTCAATTTTTGTCAACACGATATATGGGCTGCCTGTTGGCTTGTGATCAACGGAAATTTTACCACCTTTATTTTCCAGGATGAGGTTGGATTCGAAATTGCCATCGTTCTTTACGAGAACAACCTGGAACAGATTTGCCACCGGGATGTTGAATACTGCAGCATATTTGGTGAGCTCGGCCGTGGTGGCACTTCCGAAATGTTTCGGTTCAAGATGTTTGTTAACCCGTGACTTCCTGATTTTTGTCCTGGCAGCCAGTTCGGATAGGGAAAGGTCAACGAGTACCATATAATATTTTACCGGACTGATCGAGCCGTTGATCAGTTGCTCTCTCAGTCCCATTTCAAGGTTCCTTCGCTTATAAATATAATCCTCCATATAATTGGCAGAAAGATATGAACCTGTTTGCATTGGTCCGTATTTTCCATCATCCTTTTCTACATAAAGGATCATCTGTTGGTCAGGATAATCCACAAATCCTTCTTGCTCTTTCATGGGATGAAAATATAATTTTCTCCTCTACTTCGGTTTTGCAAAAATAGCAATGCTTGTGATCATTGCAAAACCAAAAAACAGGATCAGCAGGATTGTATTGGGCAGGATACTGGAAATGTTGCCTTCACGGATAAAGAGATTCAGGTAATTATCTATGCCCCAGCGAATCGGAGAAAGGTAGCTGACATATTGAATAAATAACGGCATGATATGTATGGGCAGAAATGTACCACTGATGATCCCCAGCAGGACAACCATGACCGAACCGAACAATGCGGCCTGGTTATGGGTGGTCGCCACGGCACCGACGATGATCCCGAAACCAATGGCGGCAAGGGAAGCAGCAACAGTTGCCAGCATGATTGCAGCATACTGGTTGCCAAGCAGCAAGACCGGAAACCCGAAAAAGGTTGGCAGCACCCAGATCCCTAGCAGCATCATCAGGATGAATTGCAGCAGGCAAACAACGAGGTATGCCAGAACTTTGCCCCCCAGTATAGCGGATAATCTTACCGGAAGAGACCGCAGGCGCTGAAAACTCCCTTCATTTTTCTCGGTGATGAGGCTGCCGGCCAATGGGATGACGATAAAGAACATCGCAAACAGAATGAATCCGGGAACATTGTTTTGAATTACATTGGGCTGAATGGCTGATTTTTCCCTCAGGGCATAAATTTCTTTAATGGGAGGGAGTTTCCGCATTTTTTCCGAAATCATTCCCCGGATGACTGGTTGCATGTTTCCCGGGAGATTGGCTACGATATCATTCATGGATTCCTTTGTCTGTGTGCCTTTGATAATGAAGTACAGGGAATTTTTAGTGGAAATTTTAACAGATTCCTGCAAGGTAGGGTCGATGAGCAGGATGATCGCTGAGTCGGCTGAGGAAAGGATCACGCCAAACTCGTATGCACCCTGCCTGATAAGTTCCCTGGCCTGGGCATCATTTACAGCGACCTTACCGATTTTATCCACAGTCTTAAAAAAGCCCGAGGAATCAAGGTTTATGCGAAGTTTTTCTGAGAAATTGTTTTTTAACCTGTCTGCAAAGAGGATAGGGGTTTTGGAGTTTTGGGTTTTCAGCGCGTTTTCCTGTGCCAGGGTCACTACAAAAATGAGCAGGGCAGGCATCAGGAACAGGATGATCAGCCCGGGAATATCCCTGAACAACAACAGAAATTCTTTTTTCAGGATAAACCACAATTTTCGCATGTTGCAAAAATAGGAAGATTTATCCAACTTTTCTGGCTTCTATCAGGCTGAGTGGTGCGATGGTAGGGATGATGCGGTTCAGGATAAATCCTGACTTTTCAAGCAATACCTGGTATTCCTTCCAGGATCGTTCCTTGCCTCCCGGCATGGTTGCCATCATCTGGATATCCAGTAATTTAGCCAGCGAAGGTTTATTCCCAGCCGGTACCACCATTTCGATGATCAACACCCGGCCATCGCTTCCAATTGCATGATGAATATTCTCCAGTAATTGTATTGCCTTTTCATCATTCCAGTTATGGATGATATTTTTCAGAATATAAAGATCACAGGATCCGGGAACGGAATTGAAGAAATCTCCTTCAACGGTTTGTACCCGTTGGGCAACCTGGTGGCGTGCAAGCATTTCCGGGGCTTTTTCCAGCGCTTCCGGGGTATCAAAAAGAATCCCGTTGCTGTTGGGATGGTAATGCAGGATATTGGCCAGGAGATACCCTTCCCCGCCACCTATGTCGGTAATCCTGCTGAACGCAGAAAAGTCATAGGCATTGAGAATGGGTGCCATGCTGAGGTCAGACAAGTTTGACATTGATTTGTCGAACAAGGCGTACTCTTTCGGATGGTCTTTGAGGTACTCATAGGTTGGCTTGCCATACATATCTGTAAAGGCATCATTTCCACTGCGTACTGCATACTCCAGGTTGCTCATTAAGTTCCAGTTGACCGGTCCCAGGTGGTGGAGGATCATATAGCGGAGTGAGCCGGATTCCTCCAGCAGGCCGTTGGCCAATCTGTTTAATGCAAAACGTCCTTCACGGGTTTGCTTAAAGATTCCCTGGCTTGCGAGTGCACGCATAATGCGTGAGATGTTGGTCGGGTCAACGTTCAATTGCTCGGCAATCTCGTTGGAAGTCAATGGTTTATCCTTAAGAAGGGTGGCAATGTCCAGTTTTGCTGCAACATAAATGGAGGGTAGTAGCCAGAAATATTGAAACTGTTCATAAAGCACGACACTTCCGGGGAATAATTTTTTGTTCACCCGGATCAGGAAAGTGCGGAAGGTGTTAATGACCTTGATGAGCCAGAGGGGTGGGAGTTTTTGAAGAGGTTGTGGTTCACTCATGGGTTATAAATTCTCTCCCTTCGGGATATTTCACACAGATTTTCGCAGATTTAAGCGCGGATTTGCGCAGACAATAAATTTTAATGAGTAATAATGAACAGGTTATTTGCCATGAAGCAACAATCTGTGAGAATCTGCGATTAAATCTGGGCAAATCTGCGTGAACTTTTTATTTCAGAACTACCGTGCCGGGAGGTTTTTCAACTGAATTTCATATTTATCAAGGTCAGCCATCAACTTGGCTTTTTTATCCCGGATGTTCAGTTTTACATTTGAAATCAGTTCCTTATAATATTGAATCCCTTTGCCAAGGTTTTCCCTGAAAGTAGTGAAGTATTCCTGCTGTTTTTCAGACCACGGCCATGCAGTTTCGTCCATTTTGTTTTTCAGAAAGTCAATATAGATGGTCAGCTCCTTGATGAACATATGGGGACGGTCTGTCCGTTTGATCACATTGATTTTCCCATAAATGTGATCCACCATTTCCTTCAGGGTCATCACTTCGGAAAAATAGGCCATATTGGGGCCAGGACAAACTGAAACACCCGCCTTTTCAACTTTTGTTTCCAAATTGTTTACCAGAAGTGCTGCGGTGCCAAGACCAACACAAATGCAAGCCTTTTCAACAATTTTATTGTATTTCTTTTGATATGCATCCCCGGCGAGGTTGCTTGCCTTTAATTCCTCAATTTTTAATTTCTGGTATTTTCTGGAAGCAAGACAGAGTGTCGGTCCTTCAAACTCATCGCTGAGTACGGCATACTTTTTCGGACAGGGAGTTCCTGGGGTATCCCGCTGGATGAATTGCTCTTTTTCAAGGTCCTTGGTATTCCCTCTCAGGTTATTAAATGGTACGCCAAGCGGGCTGATATTGCTAACGATCAGGTCATCCTCTTTGGCATTGCATAAAAGACCGAGTGTTTGTTTATCCACATTGACTACTTCCGGAACCAACAGGAAAGGTGTACCCCAGCCAACAGAATCAAGGTGGTAATGTTCGGAAAGGAACTGGTGTTCTTCGGCCGTTCCAACGCCTCCCTGGGCGGTGATTTTGGTTTCAAGGGGTTCTTCGGGACAAGGGCGGTTTTTGGCCTTGAGCGCTACCTTAAATAATTCAAAGGTCTGGCTGATGAGGTCTTCCCGGTTTGTTTTAATCTCCTCAAGAACCGGTCCGAGAAGAAAACCGGCAGTGGGGAATGCATGACCACCGCAATTGAGGCCTGATTCGATGCGATATTCAGAAACCCATAATCCTTTTTTAGCCAGATACTTTCCCTGGATCAACGCCGATCTGTGATCACTCACCTTCAGGGTGATTTTTTTCTTCAACCTGAAATTTTCGTCAGGATAGAATTCATCAAAGGTTTCGAGATAATTGTATAACCTGGGGCTCATCCCTGCCGACAACACAACCGACGAGCTCAGTTCGCTGTTGACAAATCCACGCAGTGCCGCATGTCCATCGTTGTATTTTACCGGAAGTTTTTCATGGTTGCCATAATTTTCCTTATCCAGTTTGGTCATGATGTTCACATCGATGCTGCCCATGGAGAGGTTTTCCTGGATCCATTGCTTAATATCGAAATGTTCCCAATCACTCTTCAGCTGCACGAATTTCTGTTTCAGTTGAGATGATTCGTGCAACATGTCAATGTACTTGTGAAAATCGCTTGTTTTTTGCTCGTACGATGTTTTAAGTTCTTCAAATTTGTCTTTGGCAAGCTTATCAACGAGGTTAAGGTAGGCTGTAATCCTTTTCGCCCTGAAATCTTCAATTTTCTCGGAAATGGCCTGAAACGGAAGATTAAACTTTTTACTGTAGAACTCCCTGAGTTTTTCCATCAGCATGTCATCCACAAGCGATATCACTGAAGAGATTCCCAAATGAGCTACTTTGACCGGTGTATCAATGGAATATCCAATTCCCAGGACCGGGATATGGAATGAATGCGGGGTGATTTTATTCATTGTCAGGTTTAAAGATATGCAAAGATACGGTTTTTTAACTAGAACTGTATCCTCCAGGTCCCCATGGGGAAAAACCCCATTGTGAAAAAATCCCTGATTTCCCCAGTCTGGGGGTCGATCCGTTGAAGTGAAATATTGGTAAAGCTTGTCCGGTATTGTAAATCCACAAAGAATTCAATGTTATAACCCGGCAGGTTACGCCTGATCCCGAACCTGAAAGCGATCCGTTTGTATTCCGGAAACCGGGGGACATAAGCCTCGTTCCAATTGTAAATTGGCTCTCCCGAAGACAGGGTTGCATTCACATCATAGGGAACATAGGGGCTTCCTCCTGCCCAGGTTGCCCGCAGGCCAAAAGACATTACGCCCCATTTTCTTTTTCCCATGATGAATTCATAGCCTCCGGCAGCATTCAATGCATAATTGACATTGAATGCCGAGTTTCGGACCACGCGGTCGTACCCGCGGTATGTCGAATTAAAAAAGGATGCTGAAAATAAAAAGTAATAACTGTTTCTGAAAAATCGCTCAAATGTAAATTCAAGGCCATAATTCTGCCCGGTTCCCCGGTTGACGAGGCTGTCGGCATACTGGCGATTGATAAAAAATTCATGTCCCTGGTTGGTGAGTGCATAGGAGGGGATGGCGGCTTTGACAGGAATATCGAATAAATACTGATAGTAGAGTTCTGTTTTGAACCGAAGATCTTTGTTCAGCAGGAAATTGTATCCAAGGGCGATTTGCATGCTTCGGGTGAATCCAAGATCAAGGTTGGGCTGAATCACTTCTCCTGAAGGCTGATGCGAAAGGATAAAATAGATGACCCTTGGTTGCATCTGGCTGTAAAGGCCGGCACCAAAATTGATCGAATGGCGTGCATTGATGTTCCAGTCAAACCCGATCCGGGGTTCAGCCGACCAGGAATTGTTCAGCGATAGCCAGGAGGTGAAAATACCCAGAGTGGAAGAGACCCTTTCGCTGAAAATGTGCTGCCATTGCGCAAATCCGCGCAGCATCTGCATTCGTTCCCGTGAACCCGTATTCACCTGAAAGACTCCTTTGTACATCATGCTATCAGCAAAGATCATGTTATAATAGTCCCAGTATATACCTCCGTTCAGGGAATTTTTCAGAGAGAATTTTTTAGTCACCATCGATGAGAACGAGAATTTCAGTTCGGAAGAAGCTTCTCCGGCCCAGGAGGATGGCGTTTGCTGAACATATGAGAAAGTATCAATTTTTGTGTTTGTCCCTGAGGCAACCAGGTAGAGCATGTTTTTCCATCTCAGCCCGTTTTTAAGAAAAACCTGGTGGAAAATTCCGAGGACACCCAGGTTTGATCCGTTGGTGAGGTCCTCGCCGTAATCAGAGAACAGCCATTGTGATTGCTCCTTGCGGCTGTCAAAGAGTTCAATGTCGCTGATGCCGCCGATCCCTGTAATCGTGAATGTTCCAGCTTTCCGGGTTGGTATGTTGATCTTGATGTTGAGGTCCTGGTATTTGGGAACGATACCTGTGTTGATTCCGAATAAACTTAGAAACTGCAGTGGGGAATAGCGGTAGGAAACCAAGTAAGAGGCCCGGCTTTTTTTGCTGAATGGGCCTTCGGTCCCGAATTCAAGTCCATTCCAGCCGACTTCAAACCAGTATTCCCTTTTTTCGGCATTCCCGATTCTCATTTTCAGGTCAAAAACACCGGCGAGAGTATTTCCAAACTGAGCAGGAAAGGCTCCTGTGAAAAAGTCGGAGTTTGTGACCAGGTTGTTGTTCAGGACAGTCACCGGGCCTCCGGTCGTCCCTACAGCTGCAAAATGATTCGGGTTCGGGATCTCCATGTCATCGATGCGCCATTGCATGCCGGTAGGGGAATTTCCTCTTACGATGATGTCGTTGCGATTGTCTATTCCGCTGGTAACACCTGCGAAATTTGCCGCCATGCGCGCCGGGTCGTTGTAACTCCCGGCAAAACGAAAGGTTTCATCAACGCTGAACGATCGTACGCTTACTGTTGCCATTTTGTTGATGGCCTCATTTTTCCGGTAGTTGCCTCTGATTTCGACTTCCCCTGCGTTTACAGCGGTTTCCTGGATAAATATGGTGGTCATGGTCTCCTTTCCGCTGGCAACAATGAGTGGGTCGGTGACAACGGGGGCATACCCTACAAAAGTAACACGGAGCTGGTACTGACCGATTTTTACAGGAGGAAGCCTGAAGTGACCTTCTTCATTGGTTACAGTCCCTAGCAAAGGACTGGAGCCAACAATGGTAACTGTTGCTCCCAACAGCGGGGCCTGGGTGGATTTATCCAGGACGATGCCCTGGATGCTCGATTTGAGAACCTTTTGCGCATAACCCGGAAGAATGAAGAAAAAAAACAGCAGGGTTAACAAAAAAGGGAAATGGCACCGGATGTTGTTGCGAAACATGAGGTAAATATAGGAAGAAATTATACTTCCATCATTTCATCGACCTGCTCGGGTAAAAGGCGCAACCATTTGGGATTGACAAGACGGTTTTCATCCAGATCAAAATTGACCAGATCGAAGGTTTCGCCGTAAAATGCAAGTTTGCTATTCAAATCAGGCGTGTGTTCTATGAAAATGAACTGTTCGGGGGTACAGTGCAGGTCGTTCATGACCTGGGTTGCAAGCGGGGCGCACCATTCTGTGACGGGTGTTCCTGGGTTTTGCCGGTAAATTTCGGTGGCAATGGCCAATGTTTTGCCGTCTTTGCGGTTGATGACCTTTAACCCGCATTTCGATGGACTATCCCATTGTCCTGAGTAGGTGTAGTAGCGGTCCATGTATTTATTGAAGTCGGGATTGGTCTCCATTAGCGAGTGATCAGGTTAGGTGGTTGGATTTTGTTGGACAGGCGGACGAACATACCGGCATTCCGTTGCATTGGTAAATATATTCTTTTCTTGCATTTTTTGCATTCCTATCCTCATGCCACTTTAGGAACTTTTTTTCCAAAGCTGAGATCGGCGATATCGCGGCGGCGGGGGGTGTAGGTTCCGTCAACAATTTCGCGTGAAACAACCTTGTTGATCAGGTTGAACATTTTAATCGTCTGGGGCTCATCCTTGTAGAAAGTATCCCAGGCATACTGGTAAAGTTCAGCCAGCCGTTCAGCCGACATATGTTTAGGGTGATAAACCACTTTTCCGGCATTGTAATGATTCCAATCAGTATCGAAAATACGACCCTGTTTCAGCAGGTCGCTATATGCTTTTGTATGCGGAAAAGGTGCAAGGACAGTGAACTCAGCAAGATCGAGTTCGATTTCGAGGAGGAAATCAACCAGACGCTTGATATCATCTTCGGTTTGATTGTCAAGGCCAAGTAAAACGGTTCCTTCAACCGCAATGCCATATTCATGATACTGTTTGATACGGTTTTTAATGTAGTCGGAAGTATCGAATACAGCCTGGTACACATACCACGCGCCTGCCTGGGCAGCCAGATCCAGCACTTCATCTTTATCTTCGATGGTATGGCTCACCCATTTTTTCTTCAGGGGGATCATCGCCTTGAAAAGGTCTTTTTCCCATTGCGTATCAAGTGCAAGAGAGTTATCAACGATGAAAAGGCGGTTGTTGTCCATTTGCGACAGTTCTTCGACAACCTTGTCGATCGGGCGTGGACGAAAGCCACGGCCGCCAAGGTATCGGACAGCACAAGGATAACAATCATAGATGCATCCGCGCGAGGCATGGAAAAGGTCAACCATTCGAAAGCCTTTGTGATAATAAAGGTCTTTCTTCAGAATATCCCGTTTTGCCGGGCCAATCAGCGTCATGTCAGCCGGCTTGCTCATGAAGTTGTAGATCTTTTTCAGGTCATTTTTGTGGAAATCCTGAAATACTTCGCCAAGCCGTCCTTCCACTTCGCCAAGGAAAACGGAATCGGCATGCAGCATGGTCTCTTCGGCATGCAACATGGTTGAAATACCACCGAAGATCACCTTTTTACCAAGTTTCCGATACTGGTCGGCAATTTCCCATCCGCGTTTGACCTGGGTAGTCAGCATCATTGAAATTCCAACGAAATCAGGACTTTCATCAATAATAAGCTCCTCAACATTTTCGTCAGTGAAGTCAATTTCAATATTTTGAGGGATTTCGGCAGCCATGACCACCGGTCCATGGGGAGGAAGGTTAAAGATGGTTTGTCCTTCGAGTTTTTCCCAACGGGGATATATCAGTTTAAACTTCATGATCAATTTTTTTTTATCACCCTGTCAGGGTCATTCACCCTGACGGGGTGCTTTTATTATCCGAACATTGCATTCAGCAAGTTTTCCAATGATCCTTCTTTTTTCATTTAATCGCGGGATAACCAATGACAGTGCATGGCGGTATTCAGCCTGAGCATGCATCCATTGATTATTCTGGTAATAATAATCTCCGATCAGCTCATAAACCTCATAACACATGGGATTGGAATTCCTGAAATCATGAAGAAAAGAACCCGGCAGCAGGTTGGTCTTTCCGAATTTAAGCTTTTGTCTCAGATCTTTTCTCATCACAATGAACTGCATAAAATTCCTGTAATCAATGGATTCAAGAAAATCATCGGAGGGAATAGTCAATGCTGCTTCCGTTATTTCAACCTTCTGCTGAAGGCGGGCAAAGTTATGAAAAATTTTATATAGGTCATAACATACATATGGCCCGATTTGCCATGGTGAGGTTGAAACCCAAACCAGCAACTTTTCCGGCATAAAGATGATTGAATGATGTGCGATAAGCTGGTTCATGGCCTTTTCGTTGCCCATGCCGATGTTTATCCCGTTCAGCCCCTGCCTGTCGCGAAGAATGGCTGCAACACCCCGGTAATCCAAGGGTGAGTTGCCTGCGATGTCCTGGACAAGCCGTTTATAGCGGTAAACAGAAGCATTCTCCTTCTTATTCAGGATGTTGAGCGGATCTGAATCGAATTCAGGGGATTGAAAATGGTTTGCACAACAAATATCGCTGGTGGAGGAGGTGACCAGGGCGATTTTAAAAGGCGATTTTTCAATGATGGCTGCTTTACCGTCTTTTGCAGAGCCGATAAGAATTGACTCGGAGACGAACGTTTGGCGTTTGCCGGCAATGGCATAGGCTTCGCTGATCGTAGAAGCATATTGAAGAATTTCACGGGCAACAATCGAAATCGGAGTTCGCGCTGAGGTTGGAATTTCAGATTTGGCAGCATTGATGGTTACTGTCAGGCCTGCTTCGTTCATCCCGGAAACAGCCCCAACCATTCCACCCCAGGTAACCATCATGAAACCAAACCCCTGGTCCGGCTTTTCAAAACAGATGATCTTATTCCTGGCAAATTCATCCCCAACATAAAAATCAAAATTACGACCGATGATCAGATTGCTGTCTTTTGATTTTTCAGACCAAACACCAAAACTTGTGCAGCCCACGAGCCTGTAATCCTGCAGCGCATGGCCGATATCATGAGCAGAATGGTAGTTGAGGATTCGCTGATAGTTTGAACCGATGAAATCAAACTGCGGAGAGGCAGACAGGGATATTCCATATATCTCAAGCTTGTATTCTTCCGTGAGATATTTGTCAAGATCACGGTTAAACCAATAGATGAGGTATTTTAAAAAATGCAGGTAGAAAGCGGAAGGAACCATTTCGCGTATCTGGTCAATGAAAGCCTTTTCCTGTGCGGCAATGAGGTGTTTTGAAAGTTTGCCATTGATCACTCCCCGTTCAAATGGTTTTCCTTCGATGTACATTTCCCACAACCCGCTGGAACTTTTTTTCAACCAGTTCGGGCCGATCCGGTAAAAATCAGGAGCAGGATTCTCCGTGACGAGGTTGACGGATGTTGTATCCTGGGGTTCAGGTGGAATTAAGGTTGTTCGGTAATGAAACCACAGTGCTAAACCTGCAATGATTGCCAGCAGGAGCAAGAAGATTAAAACAATCCGTCTAAGCCTGGGATGTGTGTGGTCAGCCATGCTGGATTTTTTTCATGAGATATTCCAATCCTAATATTTCGCCACAGGTAACTACCGAGCCGATGGTTACTCCCAGCACGCCATGCAGATTCGTATTTTGCCCGGTAAAATAGAAATTCGGAATCTTGGTTTTGGGCAACACCGTGGTCAGCAAAGGTTCATGAAAGCTTTTCTGAATTCCATAAAGTGACCCTTCAGCAGTACCGGTATAGTCACGATAGGTCAGGGGGGTAGAAATTTCCATCTTGTCTATACAGTTCAGCAATCCCGGAAATTTCTTTGAAACCAGTTTGAGGAGTGCTTTCGCTTTCCTCGCCTTGAAATCGATGTATCCGGGTCCTCTTTTACCAACAGTGGTATTTTCCCATGCGGCCACCTCATCGTATCTCATGTAAGTAAGAATAGTCACAGTTTCGGCAAACTTCTGATTCTGCATATGACAGCCGGTGGAAATCAGGTACATCTTCGGCCATAATGCGTCAGAAGATTCCGATTCATCCCAGGGATTGGCAGTAACATGATAATAATAATTAAAATTTAAGTAAGGAAAAGTGCCGGGTTTAATGGTAAGGTAGACTATAAAGGATGAAGTGGTGTTTTTTAAGGAAACGATTCGTTTCTGATAGGCAGAACGTACCATTTCGGGAGGCATCATTGCCAGGGTTTGTGCCGGGTGGATGTCCGAGATGGCCAACTTCGACAGATAATTATCCCCATCGGTTGTCGTGATGAAAAAGTTCTGTTGCATATGCCTGATGGAGCTGACTTCCCGCTTTGTATTGACAGTTCCTCCCTGGGCTGTAATTGACTGAACCAGGGCCTTGGAAACCTGGTCACTTCCACCTATGATCCGGTAGGCGCCAGAAATGAACGAATGGTTTATCAGTGAAGCGACATGCAGCGGCGATACACTGCTCCCTCCATAAAGGTAATTGTTTCCGGCAAGGACGGAGGAAAGGGGAATTTTTGATTTTCGATTTTTGCCTTTTGATTTTTGATCTGTTTGTGATAATTTATTTAAGAATTCATAAATACTTTGGGTGGTGTAATGATGTTCGCGATGGTCGACAGGCAATTCAAGGTTATAGAGCGGAAAGGCGGATATGACTTCATGAATGGTCCGGATAAATTTATTCAATGCGGCTTTTTCCCCCGGAAAGTGCTGCATAAGCTGATCTGAAAAATTTTCAAAACCCTGGGCAAAGGAGAACTCCTCATCTCCAAAAGCGATGCGGTCAAAACCATCCATGTCAAGCTGTTGCAGAGACAATTTGTTCATTAATCCAAAGTAATTCCAATATCGTGACAATGTTTGGTTGGGGCCCAGGGCTCCGATATAATGGACCCCGGTTTCAAATTGATGCCCATGCCTGCTAAAGGTCTGGAGGTTTCCGCCGGGTTGATTGTGCTTTTCGAGGATGCATACATTCAGCCCCTCTTTGCAAAGAATATACCCGCAAAGAAGCCCGCCAAGCCCGGAACCAATGATGATCACATCGAATTTATTCATTTGTCAGTCTGCACGTTATAATACTTCACTCCATTTCTCTGGAATTGCCTCACCCTAACCCTCTCCTCAAGGAGAGGGAAATCCCGTTCTCCCTCTGATAGAAGGGGTTAGGGGAATAGGGGATTCCAATTTTCTCAATACAAAAAGATTGTTTGAGGTTATTTTTTTATTGTCATAGATGTCAACTGATAAGCCAAATTCCGCCGCCATGGATTGTATCTCTATCGCTGAAGTGAAATACAGGCGTTTTTCTTTTGTACTGGTTTTATTAAAACCGATATGCGTTGAAATGAATTCTGTCATCCTGGACATTTTATGTCGTTCCGGCAAATCAGAATTTGCTTCCCTGATGAGGATGCATCCTCCCGGGTTCAGGTTTGCAAAGCATTTTCGCAACAGGGCCACCTGTTTTTCCGGAGCCAGGTAATGAAGGACATCATTCAGTAAAAATCCGTTCTTTGGAGTAATTTCATAATCAGAAACATCCGCAGTTGAAAAACTGATGCGCTTATTCCTGGAAAAGCAGTTTTCGGCTATTTCGATTTTCTCTGCATCATAATCCACCCCCCTGATATACCGGTGGTCTCCGGTAAACATCAGCATGTAGGAAATAAACCCGTCCCCACAGCCAAGGTCGAGGATTTCTCCATGCCTCGGCATCAGTTGGTTATAAATTTCGTAGTTGTTTTCCAGTTTCATTTTCACTCGCAGGTACCATTCGAGGACAGGACCTTTCAAAACATAATTCAAAGCCAGCAAGCGGCGGAAATAATGTGCATTTCCTTCTTCAGCTTTAAATTGTGCATAGTTGGTTATATAAAACTGGCGGAAATTCCTTGACCTTTCCTGGTATGTTGCCCCAAACGATTGATCGGCGGTGGTCACCCGGTTGAGAATCTTCATCCTGAAGCTGTTTGGTCTGCCCCAGAAGGCACCTTTTCCTAGGAAATCACCGGTGCCGAACACCATGATGGGGAGAATGTCGATCGATAATTTTTCAGCAAGGTAAAAAGCCCCCCGGTGAAAGCGTTGAATATGCTGATCCGATGAACGATGTCCTTCAGGGAATATAAGGATCGAAAACCCTTCATCCACTTTCTCTTTCAGCTGGCCGATGATGCTTTCAATCCCATGATCAACGTTGTAGTAGTTTGCAAGCCTGGCAATCGGGCCGAATACCGGAGAACGATAAACCCAGGTGGTGGTAAGAATGAGGATTTTAGGATATAACCTTAGAAAAGCCGGGGTTTCAATGAGACTCTGGTGATTGCTGATGATGATGGCGGGTTTGTTGAAATCTTCGCCATGTTCATTGATCAGTTTCCGGTCGTACGCAAAAGTAAATGCAATATAAGCTTTTGTAAGCCAGTAAAATAACCGGTGAAACAGCCTCTCCTTTTTCTTCCGTTTTATGGGTAACAGGAGGTTGATCATGGCGCCCAGGATCATCAGGATCAAGGAAATCATGACGATGTTGCCCCAGGTCACCAGAGTTTTAATCAATATCCGGAAGGTTACCGGGAATTTGTTTTTCCTGTTCCTTTCCAGAATGACCCAATTGAAGATCAACGGCTGGAAGACAAAAGAAACCATGACAACCGCTACAATACCAACCACCGAAACCATGGCGATGGAGTTGAGGGCAGGATGGCGGGTAAAAAAGAGGGCTCCGACGCCGAACAAGGTGGTCAGTGACGATAGAAGCACGGAAACCTTGTATCCATGCAATTCATCTTTACCCGTTTTCAGGGAGTGCTGCAACCCACGCATCATCAGGATACTATAATCAACGCCCAGTCCGAAGATAAAGGATGAGATGATGATGTTGAATATGTTAAACCGTATGCCCGCCAGGCCCATAAATCCGAGGGTAATGATCCAGCTGAAAAACATCGGCAGGGCGGTCATCAGACCCAGGCCAAGGCGACCCAGGGAGAAGATCAGGAGCAATGTGACAAAGATCATGGAAAGCATGACCAGCCGATCGAAATCATGCTTTACATTTTCGACAAAACGCTGTGTGATGGATTGTTTGTCGATCAGCACACATCGTGAATTATTTTGAAATTCCCGGTAAACCAACTCTTTTTTATCTTCACTGACCTTCAGGATGGTCGGTGCAAGTGACATCCCCGGGTTCACAGAAAGCCAGTCTGCAACCATCGCGTTTCCCGAAATATTCAGTTCCCCCGGAGTAAGCGATTTGTATTTTTTTTCAAGTAAGCCAAAAAAAGAGTCGAATGCAGCAGGACGAAATCCATATTGTTTCGATTTGTCAGTCAAATCAGTTTTCAACCGGTGTATTTTTCGCGTGGTCCAGTAACGGTTCCACCGTGCAATCTTGAGCTGTTGCAAGGAGTCGGAAGTAAGCAGCGCACCTGCATTTGATATACTCCTGATCGTTCCATTCCTCAGGAGAAAATTCACCTTTCCTGCAGTTATTTCCTGGTTTCTCAGGGCTTCTTCCGTTGTTTTTCCGGTCGCCACGAGATAGAGGTTTTTCAATTTGTAGTTGCTTATTTTATCAAGTTCAGATTCCGCCTTAGAGAGTTGAGGGGTGACAAAACTGAGTACCGACATGTTTTTCTCGAATTCAACTGATCGGGAAAACCAGATGCCCAGGATACCGATGGCGATTAACCCGGCGACCAGCCATTTTTTTTTCTCAAACGGGAAGGATGCAACGCGGTCAACAATATTTATACGCCTGGTTTCACTGGCCTCTAAAAGTTTGGTATCCAGGAAATGAGGAAGTACGATCAGTGTAAACAAGGCAGCACCAACCACACTTAGGGCGGCAAACCATCCAAGGCCCTGTAAAACAACAGAATTGAGAAGGGTCAGGCATAGGAATGCACCGGCCGAAGTCAGGCTGCATAATACAATGGTCAGTGACATTTCCTTCAGGGTGAGTGTGATATCCTGCTTCACGCGATAATGGTTCACAAGGTATAGGGAATAATCAACAATGAGCCCAAGGATCACGGAACCAATCCCCAGTGAAATGGCGGAAATTTTACCTTGTGTGATGTAGAGAATTGCCAGGGAGAATGCACCGCCGAAAAGTGCCGGCAACAAACCCAGCAAGGGAATCCTGATACTTTTAAAATACCATCCGACAAGCAGGAATATCAAAATAATTGCGATAATCAGTGTCAGAACGATATCCTTTTTCAGTTGCCTTGCATTGCATACTGCCACTGCTGTTCCTCCAAAATACCGGATGCTGAACGTTGAGTCGGGCCCTGACTTCAACCCGTGGATCATATCATCGAGCCCCCCGATCAGCATGTCATTCCGGGAAGTTTCACTTGAAGGATTTGCAGGGATGATAAAGATGAGCAGATGACGTAAATCTTTTGAATAGACACACCCATTGTTAATCTCAAAATTATCACCAGCCTTCAGTGACTTTAACTTGTTAAAGGCAAGGGTTGAGATCCCCAGCGGATCCTGCTGTATTCGTTTTTTCAGGACCATGCTCGCCGGGGAGATCAGGATCTTGTAATTTGTTTCAAGTGCTTTTTGAATGGATTCAGGGCGTATCAGGCTATCGATTGATTGATAGTCAGGTTCATCCATAAATGTGGGAAGATGGCTTGTCATGAGATCCATCATGGAAGCCATAGCCGAATCGGATGCCCTAAATGAAATGTTGCGAATGATACCGGCATCGAATCGTGCATTCAGGGAATCAACAAACCGGGCTCCGGCCGATCCCAGTTCTTCCGGGTTCACTGCAGCGAGTGAATCCACCCTGGTAATATCGACAATCAGCTTATCGCTTATCTTTAAATTCCTGACAACGAAATCAATGTTGTCATGATGATTGTTGCCTGAAACCGAATGCGATATGTCCTCTTCCAGGCGAATCCGGGAAGCAAGGAATGCAAGGGAAACCGAAATAATAGCTAGTAAAGCAAAAAAGAGTGCCTTTCGTGAGCCGAAGAAAAGATAAATATTTATGAAGAGATCAGACATGTGTTTTTCTGAACAAATGCAAAAGGAGGTATGAAAGTGGTCCGAAAACGATGACAAGGCCAATTCCAAGCATCAGGCTTCCAAGAAGGTATTGAGCCAGATTCTCTTTTATCCAATGTAGCCCAAATCCAGGACTGTATTCCAGGTTCGACCCATTGGACCCGAGTACCCATCCTCCGATGATGTAACTCAGAAAAATGATAAAAGGAAGCATCGGAGGCAAACTGATGTTGGAAACTGCGACGGCGACAAACTTGTTTAGCCTGAAAAGGTGTGCAAGTCCGAGCGTCGTCACAATCTGCCATCCCCAAATGGGTGTCACGCCGATAAAAAGACCGAGTGCAACCGACTTTGCCAGCTTTGCATTTGAATCCCGGCTGTTGACAATATATTCCATTATAAATTCACGGACTGACTTTTTCCTGAGGCCATGAAAAAAAGACAATGGCCTTACCCAGAGCAGGGCCATGAAAACAAGGATGCTGTTGACGATGCTTACCCTCGAAAAATCCCTGAATTTCCGGAAATGGGAAACGCGGGTTTCTTTTGGCGCATAATAGACCTTTACCGGAACCGAAAGAACCTTCACGCCCCGCCATGCCAGACGGACCAGGATTTCTACCTCGTATTCATATTTTCTTGATACTACCCGTTTGATATCCTTGATTTTATTGAGCGGATAGAGGCGATAACCCGTCTGAACATCCAGGACCGTTATTCCGGTTTCGACTTTAAACCAGAAAATAGAGAATTTATGGCCGAAGCTGCTTGTTCCGGGCACCTCTTCCCGGGTCATATCACGTGCTCCAAGGATCATGGAATCAGGGTTTTGATCAGCCGTTTCGAGGAATAACGGCAGATCTTCGGGGAAATGCTGGCCATCGCTGTCGATGGTGATGGCATACCGGTAACCTTTGGCAATTGCATGTTTGAATCCTTGCCGCAAGGCCCATCCCTTCCCGGTATTGACAGGTATATTGATTTTCTGAATAAGCGGAAACCGATCCATGATCTCAGCTGTTTGGTCTGTGGCTCCGTCATTGACTACAATTACAGCATCGGTGTATTGCAATACCCCATTGATCACCTCCTCCAGCGCGTGGTCGTTGTTGTAAGTTGGTATGATGATACAACAATTGAGATCCTTAAATTGCTGTCTTACTAAGGGGATATCGGGCATTGGAACGATCAAAGGTTGATTCTGTAAAGATGGACAAAGATAGGATAATTCAGCGATACTGTATGGCCCCACCCTGACGGGGTCCATCACCCTGACGGGGTCGCGGGCAGCTCCACCATTGTCATGGATTTAACTAAATTTGCCCAATGAAAATACTCCTGATCAATCCTCCCCGTTCACCGGAGAACAATATTCTGAAGTTTGCTCCGGAAGAGGCAAAACGATTTATTCATAAAAAACTGATCGGACCGCCTCTTGGTTTATTAACCATTGCTGCCGCTGTGAAAGATCATGATGTGACAGTTTTTGATACCAAAGGCGAATATGACCTGGTACCTGAAACCCCTGAATTAAGCATTCTGGTTCGTTTGCTTGTTGAAAAACATCAGCCTGACCTGGTTGGAGTGACTGTAATCACCTCTGAATTTGATTTTTGCATTGATATCTGCCGTGCGGTCAAGAAGGTTAATCCTGCTATCCTTACTGTTGCCGGCGGCCTGCATGCAACCCTTTGCCCAAACGACTTCACTGATCCATCCTTTGATATCATCATCCCGGGGCAATGTCCGCATATTTTCCGGGAAGTGGCCAGGGTAAGGGAGGCTGGAGGCTCATTTGATAACATTCCCGGTATCCTGATCCACTCGGGTGGTACCCTGAAGAAAACGGCCGGCAAAGCTGCCCCATGGGATACTGCCGATGCCGATTACCTGATGCCCGATCGCAATCATCTGAAACGATGGATAGCAACGTACAAAGTAGGCAACAGCCCGTATCCGAGCACTTATGTTTTCACATCCCTTGGATGCCCTTATAAATGTACTTTTTGCTCGATCTGGACCCAGTTCAAAGGCAAATATTATCAACGTACGGTTGAAAGCCTGATCACTGAATTGAAGAGCATTGATGAATACCCGGTCGTGCGGTTTGCAGATGCAAATACTGTAGTGGATGAATCATTTATGCTTGAGCTCTTCAAAAGGATTGAAGAGGAAGGAATTCGCAAAACATTCGTCATGGATATCCGTGCTGATATTGCGGCAAACAAACCCGGCATCATCGAAAAGCTTGCCCGTGGCGGGTTAAAGGTTGTGATCTGTGGTTTTGAATCATTCCGGGACGAAGAACTGAAAAAGTATCATAAGGACTCACCTGCCATTGATAACCAGGAGGCGGTCAGGGTTTTTGAGCAAAACGGGATCATGGTCAGGGGGAATTATGTGGTACCGCCTGACTATAACCTGGATGATTTTGCGGCGCTTGCCGAATATGCCGACCGTAATCGTGTTGTTTATGCAGGTTACACCGTGCTTACCCCAATGCCCGGCACCATATACTATCAACAGGTTAAAGATCAAATCATTGATCATAACTACCGGAAGTATAACTTTTTTAATTCCGTCATGAGAACAACATTGCCTCATGATGAGTTTCATGCTAGGATCGGAAGCCTTTGGCTGATAAAAAAGGGAACCGATGTCATTTAAAATGTGACGCGTGACCGTACTACAGATATTGACACAATAAACGATGAAAAGAGTGCTCCTTGTCAATACCAACATTGAAAGAGCGCCATACCCGGTGCCTCCACTTGGTTTGTGCATGCTTGCAACGGTGCTCAGCGACCGGTTTGAGGTAAAGATTTACGATGGTGTTTTTGATGAGGGCAATTGCCTGGTTGCATTGGTTCAGCAATTTAATCCCGATTTCATCGGGTTCAGCATCAGGAATATCGATGATGTGGTCATGGACCGGTTAATATTTTATATCGACGACATACTTGAAAAGTTCATCAGGCCTGTCATGAAGATCACCGGTGTTCCTGTTATTTTAGGAGGCAGCGGATTCAGCATCTTTCCCGGAGAGTTGATGGATATGACTGGTGCAGATTTTGGTATAGTCGGGGAGGCAGAGGCAATTTTACCGGTTTTGCTGGAGAGAATTCAAAATTGCCAGGATACGGCAGATATACCGAGTGTCATCACTTCAAAGAAATCCGGCATTCAAATGGGAACCGGTTTTTCATTTTCACAACCGGTCCCTTCCAGGTTTCCTGAGATCGACCGGTGGATTGATTTTACACCCTATCAGAACAAAGGAGTCTATTCGATTCAAACCAAGCGGGGCTGCGCCCATGGTTGCATCTATTGCACTTACCCCTTGATCGAAGGCCGGAAATTCAGGGCCCGGGCGCCATCAGATATCGCTGAAGAGATTGAACAGGCACACCACCGCCTTGGGTACGTCACTTTTGAATTTGTCGATTCAACCTTTAATGACCCCAAAGGCCATGCGGAATCGATTTGCCGGGAGATCATCAGGAGGAATCTCAAGGTAAAACTCAGGACCATGGGTATCAATCCCAGGCATGCCAGCGATGAATTATTTGAACTGATGCTGCAGGCCGGATTCATACAGATCGATGCTACGCCCGACAGTGCTTCCCCGCGTATGCTCGAAAGCCTTTTCAAGGGATTTACCCTTCCCGACATTGAAAAACTGGCCCTGCTGATCAGGAAATACAACATGCCGACCATGTGGTTTTTCCTTTTCGGTGGACCTGGCGAAGATGAAAGTACTTTTAAAGAAACACTTGATTTTATTGATGCTTTTATTAATCCGGCCGACCTGGTCTACATGAATGCCGGACTTCGGATCTATCCGGGTACGGCCCTTTACCGTATTGCAAAAAAGGAAGGGAGGATCCATGCAGGCCAATCCGTTTTCCAGCCGCCTGCTTATTATTACTCCGATCAACTTTCCAAGGATCACCTTGACCATTTGATCCGGCAGGCTTCTTTGAAACGCCATCATTGCATGCCGGCTTTGGAAACAGCACCTTCACCGGCAATGATTTCGCAAGCCATTGAATTGCGAAAAATCAACAACCTTGATGAACCGATGTTCAGGACGTTGCTCCGGATCAGGGCAAAACAGCGGGAAAGGGAATAGCGTTCAATGTGGAAAAAAGAAAGTTTCCATCTACGAACCTTGCATTCTTCGCCAATCCTTTCGATGGTCCGCATTCAATGAATTGCTTGACCTTCTGATCCAACATCATGTTCATGGATTGGAACCAGTTGATTGGATGAAAAAGGTTCCTGACTATTTCTTCCCTCGTTTTTTCCGGAGAGGTCATCATCATTTGATTGATCAGGGAGATTGTGGGTGTTTTCGGAGTGCCGATTTTCAATGGACTGATCTGATCGGCAAAATGCATGGCTCCTTCTTTCAAATAACCTGAGTGGTAAGGTATTGACACGGCAAGATCGCGGGTGTGCAAAGCGCCCTCCGCTGTTGCCAGCTTCATGAATAATTGAATATCATCCCGATATCCGGAAATAACAAAAGAGTGGGAGGCATTCTGGTTGGTGATTTCAACCCGCAGGGACGATTGCTCAATAAGTTGCAGAATATCCTCCCTGCTAAGTCCAATCAAAGAACCCATGCTGAATGATGCATTGTTCAGAGATTTCCGCAGGGAATGATATGCTGTTCTGATCAGTGCAAGTCCTGTCTCAAAGGAAATTGCCTCTGAATCTACAAGGGCTGCATATATACCCATACTGTAACCGGCATTCATGGAAGGGATTAAGCTATTTTTCCTCAATAGGAATGATGCCGCACAACTATAAATATAGGTGAGATACTGGGTACGCAATTCGTCATCAGGGAAAGTGTTTCCGTTGAAATTAAAACCTGCCAGTTCGGGATCAATGAAACGTGCTGCCCGTAGCAACAAATCATTAAACCGAACCTCAAATCCGGGCATCTTTCGTGCCGGATGGTCGGTATAATCGCTGGTAAAAGCGGGAAAAATAAATGCTAGGTGATTCTCTGACAAATTGGTATGCCCAGTTTATTGATCTATCTCCATTAGCCGATTCTCATGTTCAATGATAAGCAATTGCATATCGACCAATTGCCCGATGGTAGTCACCGGGTGTTTTACAGCATATTTGCCAATTACTTTCAGCTCAATATCTAGGTTGTACTTTTTCTTGAATATTTCAATCAGTTCCAGGAACATCAGGGAATCTCCATCGAGATCGTTGATGATGCTGGTATTTTCATTGATCTGAGCAATTTCAACTTCACATTCTTCGGCAAAAAAACTGTAAACGATCTCTTTGACTTCATTCCTGATGCTTTCCGTTATTGCAGCCATGGTATCTTTACTTTTTTTGCAAAAATAACTTTTTTTTGGTTTAATACAATATTCTGTTGCTGGAAACAAGCATTCGAAATGAATTGTGGAATGGAAGCAAAACCAATGGTTAAAATTTCATCGCAAAGACGGAAAGACGCCAACTGTCAGAAAACAACACTTTGTTATTTAGTGCCTTAGCAACTTCTTTGCGAAAAAATCCGTCGAAAAGCCCACATCGAAAATTAGTGTTTTTTCAACACAAGAGTGGCATTGTGTCCTCCAAAACCAAACGAATTGGAAAGAGCTACCCTGAAATCCGCTATCCTGGAAAAATTTGGAATATAATCAAGATCAAGGTCAGGATCCGGCTCATGGTAATTGATGGTGGGAGGGAGGAGGCCGTTTTTGAGGCTCATGGCAGTAATGATGGCCTCAATGGCACCAGCTGCGCCGATGGTATGGCCAAGCATCGACTTTGAAGATGAGATGGGGATTTGGTAGGCCCGATCACCGAAAACCCTTTTAATAGCCATGGTTTCATAGCGGTCGTTCAATTCCGTTGAGGTGCCGTGGGCATTGATGTAACCAACCTCTTCCTTGCTTATGCCTGCGTTTCTTATTGCCAGATCAATGGTCTGAGCCATTCCTTCACCATCTTTCATCGGGGCCATGATGTTGTATCCTTCACTGGTAAGGGCATACCCGGCGATTTCAGCGTGGATTTGCGCTTTCCTGCCTATGGCATGATCTTTCGATTCGAGTACCAGCACTCCGGCACCTTCACCGATCACGAACCCATCACGGCTTTTTGAAAAGGGTTTGCTTGCCTCTTCTGGTTTGTCGTTGGCAGTTGACAATGCGTACAAGGCATTAAATCCCTGGATCTCTTCGAAATTGATGATCGAATCTGCACCTCCTGCGATGACGATGTCTGCCTGGCCATTTTTAATCATTTCAAAACCGAACGCAATGGCATAGGCAGAAGAGGCGCACGCCGTATTGACAGCATAATTGGGCCCCATCAACTCGTATTCCAGTGATATCCATGCCGGCATGGAATTGGTCATGGTTTTGAAAACAGTGTTTTGAGCGGTCGTGTCCTTTTCTGAACTTGAATTGCCTGTGTTCACCACTCCCATGATCACACTGCATCGCAATCGATCTTCCATTTCAAAATCAATTCCTGAATCTGCAACAGCTAATTTTGCAGCAGTCATGCACATCCGGGTAACCCTGGTCATTTGGCTGCCGGCACGTTTTTTAATGTAGTGGCGAGATAATTCTTCAAATTCAGGCGGAACTTCTGCTGCAATCCTTGTGGCCAGGGAACTTGCATCGAATAAGGTGATCTTCTTCACCCCGCTCTTCCCGGCAATGATGTTTTTCCAGTTTTCTTCCAATGACAAGCCCAGGGATGATATTAGGCCCATCCCTGTGATCACTACTTCTTTTGACATCCTGTTAACTATTTCTGTAAACCATTGGCCCACCTGCAAACCATATCTTTTTCGGCTTGTGTTGGAACATCCTTTGGATTATTGGTACACCACTTCTTTTGTGGCATGGAACCTTTGGTCAGTACTTTGCATATCGCTTTTGCTTTACCAGCCTGCTTTTCAGCATCGTATTTATCCCAGACAGAGAAATTGACTTTTCCTTTTGCCATAAAGTTTCCATCATCGGCATGACAATCCATGCAAGCTCTTTTCACCATCTTCTGGATGCTGTCAGGAAGGGCAATGCCGGGACCTGCTGAAATGGGTTTTTTGGATCCGATTGCAGATTGAGTAGTTAGTAACATCGCAATGGCAAACGTCATACACATTGCAACAAGAGATACAAATGCAATTTTTTTCATGGTTTTTGATTTTATTTTTACAAAGATAACCCGAATTACCGACGATGTGAAATAATTCAGTGATTTATGGTCATTCGAATGGCCCTTTGTCGAGGTTAAAATACTCTTTGATCGCATGGTTTGCATCATCCATCGGAATATGGGCAAGGGCTGTGAATCTTTTGGCTGATGAAAGGTAAGCCTGCCGAAGATGATTGACGATCTCCAGTGCGTTTACAGGTGGAGGAACAACTTCACTTTCCATTGGATAATCATGAAATCCCCGCTGTGTTTTCATGCCTAGCCTTCCTTGGGAAACCAGTTCTGATAAGGCGTTGATAAATTGTGAATAATAACTTTCATGCGGATATTGCGCGGTGTAATTCATGACAGACCAAAGCATGGTGTCAAGACCGACGCTATCACAGAAATCAAAGATTCCAAACGGGAATAAATGGGTTTTAACCAGTTGATCCATCTGGACGTAGCTGCAATGGCCTGCATGAACCAGCAGAAACGCTTCATTCTGCAAATCAAGAAAAATTTTGTTAAGCATGAAGCTGTTTTTCTCATCCAGTGTAATAAAGCGACGTTGTATCGTTTTGAGAAAAGTTTCAACAACCATGCGTGTTTCCTCAGTTATTTCTTCGGTAACGGTGAATTCAACGATATTTTTAAGAGCGACCGGATAAAAAAAATGAAGCCCGGCCAATTGCCTGCGGCTATTGCCTGCAATGGCTAACCTGGATGGATTGATGGAAGAAGAATTTGATGTAAAAATAGCTGCAGGGTCAACGATTTTATCCAGCCCGGCAAACAGTTCCCTTTTGAGTTGAGGTATTTCAGGCACTGCTTCAATGATCAGGTTGCACCGTTTAAGATCATCCAGGCTCCGGGTGAGGGTGGTCTGCTTTAAAGAGTCAAACCTTTGCTGATCAATAATTCCTGCATCAAGCGATCGGTTGATCCGTTTTGCAAACTGCCTTGTCAGTTTATCCGTATCTGCCTGCGGACTGCATACCCAGGTCAATTCGAAAGGATAATCGAGCAAATAGTTAAAGATGCCGGAACCCATTTTCCCTTCGCCTATGATACCAATCTTGCTGATGAGGAACATTTTGATTTACGGTTTACGATTTATGTCTCCACGCCCCTTTATCCTGCTCCATCACAATCTTGCGGTATTCTGTCATGTTGCGGTGGTGCGCCTTGATGTGCCGGTTATATCCCAGCATGGATAACAGGAACCCCAGGCCTTTGTCAATGGCAATCTGCCTGGTACGAATGAGGTTCAGGATGAATTTGAATAAGTGTTTACGGTCAGGGTCGCTGGTAAGGACGAATTCTTTAAATGTTATCCATGAAAGACGCGCCTTCATGAATACGGAAATATCCCCGCCGGGCCGGGTGAAAGCTCCATTGCCCAGCAATGCTTCACCCTTTTTACGTATGGTGCTGAAAGAATAGAGTTTTGTCACGGTCTCCATATATTTATCGAAGATTTCAATCTGCGACATGTTCATGTATTGCAGGGTAGGGAAGTGCCCCACACCCAATTCAGGATCGCATGACAACAATCGTCCTTCCTCATTGAACTTCCTGTGGGTCTCTGTTCCGGGGGGTGCATTGAGGAGGTGCAGGTTCACATGAGGGAGGTTGTGCTGCATGGTGAAATCGAAAATACGGTCGAACTCTTCGAGGGTATCATTGTCAAAACCCACAACAAAGCTTGCATTGATGTGGATACCGGCGGCATGGATTTTTTTGATGGCCTCTTCATAGATGCTGCCTCCACGGTTGTGGTGCTTTTGCGATTCATCCAGGCTGGCAGGGTTCAGTGATTCGAATCCGACGAGGATATTGAAACACCCTGCACGGGCCATTAAGCCCAGTAATTCATCATCGGTGGCCACATCCAGGCTGCACATGCATCCCCATGATATTTTCAAGGGAATGATGGCTTGCATGAGCTCTTTTGCGTACTTCTTGTTGATGGTTAGGTTGTCATCGACAAAGAAAAAATATTTTGATGGCGCTGCCTTAATCTCTTCCACAACGTTGTCAATTGTCCGATAGCGCATCTTCCTGCCGAAATTTTTTGAGACCAGGCAGAAGTCGCAGTTGAAGGGGCAGCCGCGTGAGACCTGTATCGCCACCTGGAAGATCCTTTTCATGTTCACAAGATCCCACCGGGGCGGTTTCTGTGACTTATATTCGACATAGTCCTGTGATTCATAAACTGGTTTCAGGCATCCATTTTCAAAATCTTCAAGCGCCTGTTCCCATTTACCTTCAGCCTCCCCGGCTATTACACAATCCCCATGTTCAAGGGCCTCCTTCCGCATGAAAGATGCATAGGGACCGCCATAAATCACTTTGCTTCCAATTTTCCGGAAATGGTCCCCTAATTCAAATGCACGCTTACCCGTTGCTGCCAGTGTTGTAATCCCAACAACATCAGGCTTGAGGTTTTTTGGTAAGCTTTCAATCTCCTCATCAAAAATACGGATATCATAATGATCGGGGGTAAGTGCCGCTATTGTAGGAAGAGCCAACGGGATCATCAACCTTTTTTTTCCGAACATCCTGGCCATCTCACTGTGAGCAGGGTAATTAACAAACCGCTGCCTTGGAGAAATGAGGAATAAGGTATATCGTTTTATATCTGTCAAGAAATTAAAAATTAAAAAATCATATATTTTTCCGTCCGTTGGTCCGCCTGTTCACCACTCCCTCATCACATAACCCGCCTGCATGAACTTGCTCACTTCAGTTACAAAACTCAGAATAATATCGCCCGGAACCAATTGTTCCTCTTTTCTGATCCGGTCGAGGCAAAGAAGTGCCATGGGTGGTCCGATGTATCCCATGGTCGCCATTTTCGAATAAAGGGTTTCGCGATTGATCCCCAGGACTTTACATTCATCCATGATCAGCTCCGAGATGTGTTTTGAAGGGAAGTTGACCTGGAAAAATTTTATCCGGTCCATCTCAACAGGAAACTTCGCAAGCATTCTTGTTAACCCTTTCAGAAACACGGACCCATCGGGTTCATGGAAGTTGCTGCGCAGTTCTTCCTGGAACATCTGTGCCAGGTGATGATAACCAAGTTCAAACTCTTCCCTGGGGTTCATAAAGTAAGCCGGCCGTTTATTTCCCATCGCCGAAGGTTTTAACCCTCCGATGGATTCAATGTAGTTATATTCAACGAACAAACCGGCGGCTTTGGTATCGGCTGCTTTCAACAGGATAGCGGCGGCACCATCGCTTAAAAAGTAGCGCAGAAAAAGTTCTTCCTTTTTAACAAGAGGCTGGTTGTAGTATTCGGCAACCAGTTCGGAGGAAGAAATTCCTGACGAAATAACAAGGGCATTTTTATACCGGCCATTCCGGATCAGGTCGGCTCCGATTAAAAGGGCCTTATACGCCGAGGTGCAGTTGGCGTGGACCGAAATTTCAGCACATTGTTCAATCCCCAATGCTTCCTGGATCCTGACACTTGCTGTGGGCATCTGGTCCTGGTGCGCACTGCCGTATACGATCAGCCCGATATCTTCGGCCGGTATGCCGGCATCTGCAAGGGCTACCCTGGCAGCTTTCACCGACATGGTCACATTGTCTTCGGTAAATTTCCGGGTGATGGGATCCAGGGCAAAATGGTAGTATTCCACTTCAAGCAACTCCTTCATCAGGTTCCTGATCCGCCTGAGCCAATTTTGAATTTTCTCCGGGGCTGCGGTCAACTCACCCAGGTAGCTGTCGACCTCTTCGGCAGGAATTGGCCTTCCGGGTAAAAAGGACCCACTGCCAGCCACTTTCACAAATATTTCATGATCAATTTGTTGCATACAGGGGCTTTAAAAATTTGTGAAGACAGAGTTCACGGTCAGGTTTATAAACAATCTCCGGAAGGGCGTTTGCAAATTCCATGGAAAGAGGGATAACACGGTTTCCAGGCACTACCGCGTCAACCATCCCCATTTCCAGGGCATCCATTGCTGAGAAAGTAATTCCGCGCAGGATGATCTCGATGGCTTTGGCTTTACCTGCAAGTGCTGCAACCCGTTGAATTCCTCCGATTCCCGGCATCAGGTTGAAAGTTGATTCCGGCAATCCAAGCACTGCGTCCCGGGCACAAATCCGGAAACGACTGAACAGGGCGAGTTCAAATGCAGAACCCAGGCAAACACCACGTATCGCAGAAATAACCGGAATTTCCAATTGTTCAAGCATGATAAAAGCATGATAATTATCACACATGGTCCGTTGGTCAACATTTTGCAGCAACTCATTGATGTCGGCCCCCGATGAGTAATGCCGGCCATTTCCGCTGATGACGATGGCCTTCAGATCGTTCATGGTTGAAATTTCACGCACAAGCACATGCAATTCCTCAAAGAACCGCATGGTCATTGTGTTTGATGGGGGCTGGTTCATGGTCAGCAATCCAACCCTTTGTTCAATGGTCCACTGACAGGTCATGGCTCAGGCCTCCTCATTCTTGCGACGTTCGGCCTCATCCCTGGCAAGGGAACAAAATAACAGGGTTTCCTCCTTCATGGCCTCATCATGTGATAATTCAACGGCATTTTTCAGCGCTTTCATGATCGACCTGATTACTTTTACCGGCCTGTCATGGGTCATTTTTTGCATCAGGGTCCATGCATATTCAAATGCCTGGTCTTTGGGAGCAATATGATCAACAATGCCCAGCTCTTTGGCATTCAGGGCATCGATCATATCTCCGCCAAGGATCATTTCAGCAGATTGGGAAAAACCTGCATACGCCGGAAGCCTCACTGTTCCTCCCATCCCTGGCATCAAATTAAAGTTCGCTTCCGGAAAGGCCAGCAGTGCATTTTCCGAAGCAATCCGAATGTGGCATGCGAGGGCAATTTCAAGCCCGCCTCCGAAGCAAACCCGGTTAATCGCTGCGATAACCGGAATGTCAAGGTTTTCAATGGTCTTTAAAAGGGATATTCCGTCCTCCATCAGCGATTGTAAGGTTTTTGGATTCCCGCTGGCATTGAAGATTGCTTCAAGATTCCCACCGGCAGAAAAATTTTTCCCCTCACCCCTGATAATCAATCCCTTGAGAGACGGGTTGGCAATCCATTGATGAAGGAGGCGGATGGAGATAAATTCAGGTATCGAAAGTGCGTTTGCAGGCGGATCGTCCAGGGAAATAATCCCGATCGAATCAATTAGCTCAAATGTTGATTTATCACGATGAATCATTCAATCTCGATTTAAATGCAGGATAGAATTTCGCCAGGAACATCCCTGGCCATTCTGTCATTATCAATAAAGATAAGTTTTGTTGTTGCCCTGGCTGAAGAAAGACCGGTTGACAAATTGATTATTTTTTGTTGGAAAATGAGATAAGGTTTTTCCTGCACACAAAATGATTCGATCTTCAGTTCGTCGAAGAGTTTTATTTCTCTTTGGTAGCGGATGTGAATGTCAGTCACAACCGGAAGGTTATTTGTTTCTTTTAATACACTGTACAGATCAAGTTGCCTGAAAAATTCCCAGCGGGCATGCTCAAAATATTGAAGATAAACCGCATTGTTGATGTGGTTGTATGAATCAAGCTCATAGCCGCGCGCTGAGAGGGTTATGGTCAGTTTCCTTGGCATTTTTCAACAGATTCGAATTTTCCTTTAAACTTAAAAAAGAGGATGGCCCCCGTTTGCACGGAAGCTGTTACCGAAAAACACTGATCAGGATTGTGCCTGATGACTATTTCAAACGTCAGCAGTGGATTTACCATTGGATTGATCATCGAAAGAAACTTGATATTATCCGAGGTCGTTAGTTTAATTGGATGATTAACAATTATTTCAACGATTTCTGCTACCATCTGAACCTGGCATACGCCGGGAACAACAGGATTCCCCTGGAAATGCCCTTCATAGATCGGATGGTTGCAATTGAGCGCAGCGATTGCACTGCATTTTTGCTGTGCCTCAATGACATCACCGATTGTAAGTAATTGAATATCAAAAAAATTGCCCAAAAGCATGCCTGGTTGCTTTTATTATTTATCTGCCGGCAAAAATAGGGAAAAAAATGACCCTGAGGTGCGGAATCCCCAAATAGCTAAACGATTCCTTTAAGCGATCATCATATCTGAAAAAGCCCTTGACAAATATCTGATTTTTTTGTACATTTACTGTCCTTCGATAATTAACCGGATTGCAGCGTTGCCGGTTGAAAATTTCTCTGACCCTCCACTTGCTAAAACTGCTTTATCTTATAATTCATTCTTCATAAACATTTGGTTTTCATTTTGATACATTTTTTGTTCTAATTTTTTGCTTGATAATTGGAGTAAAACTGAACCCTGAATGAAGTCATCCGATGGTGTTGTTTTCCGTGAAAATGATATGTTTTCATTTGGTTATAAATGTGTTTAATATCATGAATGATGATGTCTGCAACTAATATTATTCTTATGAATGCTGAGCCTGGGAGGTATACTGATAGAATTTTACCGAAAATTTTCGTGTAGGATAAACAAATAAAAAAAAAGAGAATTATGAAAAAAAATTTCCTTTTCCTTGCTGCCATGGCAGTTTTTTTTACAGCTATTGGACAGCCTTTGACAGGTATTAAAACCATACCTGGGAGTTATCCAACGATTGCAACGGCAATTACAGATCTGAATAATTTTGGTGTAGGTTCAGGCGGGGTCACTTTTAACATTGCCTGCGGATATACTGAATCCATTACAACACCATTGCTTATTACTGCTACCGGAACCGTGTCGGATCCGGTTGTTTTTCAAAAAGACCATTCAACCATCGGACCCAACCCGGTTGTTAGCAGAAACGACGCAGGAAGTGTTGCCACAAGCGTTTTAGGTGGACAAGGGGATGCAATTTTCATTATCCAGGGTTCGGATTATATCACCTTTGATGCCATCGATGTTGTTTCGGGAAACAAAGACATCGAATATGGATATTATTTGCGTAAAGTGTCGGGTTTGGATGGTTGCAAATTTGTTACCATTAAAAATGCCGCCATTACCATGACCAAAGGCAACAGCCCTTTTGTAGTGGGTATTTATTCATCCAACAATGTTCCGTCTTCCCTTCCCGGGTCTGCATCCGGTGTCGCAGTTACCTCAACCGGGGGAAGAAATGAGAACATATCAATGACCGGGAATAACATTAATAATGTTTTTGCCGGTATTGTCTTGCGTGGATACAATCATATATCATCCCCGTATGACTTCCAGGATCAGAACAATACCACTGGTGCTGCTAATGCCGGGAATACAATTCAGAACTATGGAGGGAACGTAGCGTCCGCTTCATATGGTGTTTACCTGATTTATCAGACAAGTCCGACCGTCAGTTATAATCTGATCGACAATGCCGGTAACGGGGGTACCTCTGCGATTGGTACCTTATACGGGATATTTATGTCAAATTCGAATGCCGGAGGTAACATGGTTTTTAATAATAACAACATTACGCTCTCCCAGGGCACAGGATCACTGGCCAATTGTATTCACATCGCCCCGGCCGGGACAACGGCAACTGTCAACAACAATACCTTCAGCTATGGCGCCTTTGCATCCACTTCGACTTCCTATTTGATTTTTTGCAGCAATACTACAAGCAATGTAACCATTGATGGTAACTCGACCACAGGCGCGATCAATAAGACAGGGGCAGGGGAGCTGGAATGCTTCTTCAGCAATGGCGCCGCCACGGGAGGTACTGTGACCATAACAAACAATAATTTCTCCAATATCACCTTGACCGGAGCTTCGTCATTTTATGGTATCAGGCTTAATTCTTCAACATCAGAGGTTGAAAACATTTCTAATAATGTCATTTCAAATATTTCCGGCGGGAGTTCTCCGATGTTTGGTGTTTACCAGGGTTTCGGAGCAACCGGGTCCATGGTAAACGGAAATACAGTTTCAGGCCTTACTGGTTCAGGGCCCATACACGGTATTGTGCTGGGTATATCGACGGGGCCGTTGTCATTATCAGTTGGCAGCAACAGAATAAATGGATTGCACACTTCAGGGTTATCTGTTTATGGTATCCACAATCTGTTGGGAACATCCAACAATATTCACGGGAATAAAATCTGCGATCTGGTATGCAGCAACACCAATGGGGTTGTTTATGGAATCTATCTTGCCGGGGGCATCACTGCAAATGTTTACAATAACTACATGACCGGCTTGCAATGTACCAATGCAAATGCAGCTATTCCGCTTGTCGGGATTTATGTATCCGGGGTGACAAACGCAAATGTTTTCTTCAATACAGTAAACCTTTATGCACTCAGCTCGGGTGCTCTATTTGGAAGTGCGGCATTGTATGCATCAACAACGTCAAATCTTGATATGCGAAACAATATCCTGGTGAACAAATCGACACCCAATGGCGCCGCAGGTTATAGTGTGGCCTACAGAAGGGACGGAGTAAGCCTTGCGACCTATTCAATCAATTCCAACGCCAACGATTACTACGTATGGAATTCGGGGCCACAGTACCTGATCTACTATGATGGTGTCAATGGCGACCAGGGCATAGCTGCGTTCCAGGCCCGCGTCGGGCCGACAAGGGATAATATTTCTTTTTCAGAAGACCCGCCATTTTCAGGAACACCCTCCGGTTGCAATCCTCATATGGAAACAACTATTCCCACGTTGTGTGAAGGCGGGGGTATTCAAATCACAACGCCTTTCCCTGTAACCGATGACATTGAAGGCGATCCCAGGTTATCTCCACCAGATGTCGGATGCGATGAATTCGATGGAATCTCTCCATTATCCTGTTTTCCACCAACAGGGATAAACGTAACTTTTACAAATTTAACCTCTGTTGTTATTTCATGGAATGCCGCGGTTCCAAATCCAGGCCTCGGCTATGATTATGAAGTACGTATCAGCGGAACTCCGGGAAGCGGACCGGATGGTCTATTCATTTCAGGTTCTACTATGAGTTTGAGCATAGCAGTTACCGGACTTCCTGCCAATACTACCTTTTATGCATATCTCCGGTCGCATTGCAGAACGTTGATTTTCAGCCCATGGACTAGCGGTTATCAATTTATGACGGCACAACAGGTCATCATGACAGGTTCGGTAACAACCCCATCCGGACTTCCCCCGTCTCCCGGCGATTTATTTATCATTGCCACACAGCATTGCAATACATCTGTTGTTCAAACAATTGCAAACGGAGGAATTCAATATGAGGTTGAGAACAATGTCGGGATCTACCGTGTTTTTGATTTTCCCGGCCATCCAATCCAAACAGGAGAAATGGTTGATGTGACATTTTACGATGGTACCAATTTCAGGCCGGCTGAAGTGCTGATGCCGGCTGTTTTACCGACAACAATCAATGTACAGGTTGTTGTCAATGTTTTTGCAACTTTGCAGAAAACCGACTGGGTCACCATGGCCATACCTCCGAACAAGACTTTGCGGGTACATTGGAATAACGTTCAGTGGCCCTATAATGGCACAGGTGGCTGCGGCAATACCGATATACAGCAGTGGAATGGCAGCAGCTGGTACCTTCCGGTGTACAGCCCTTGGAATTTCAATCCCGACAGTACAATAAGAGAGATCACGAACAATACGGCAGATTACATATTCAAACGATTCCATTGTGATGATGGCTATGGGTTTACCCTTGATTTTACAATTGTTCCTTCAACGGGTCAAACTTCACCTTCCAATCCGCAGGATTTTGCACTGCTGAACGTAGGCGGCAGGGACGGATATTCCTGTGAGTTTGGCAACATCATTGCGCCATCGCATGCTTTCTCCTATCTTCCGGGAGCCGAATTGCAGAATTTTCCTTCAAGATTGGGCACGGATGGGGTACAAAACCTGACGATCCAGTTTGAGAGTTATGATAACATCTTCTGGGGTGACATGGATATGATGATCGACCTGGTGAATGTAACACAGCCGGGCACCCTCGAACTTTACCTTCCTGATGCGACAATACCGCTCACCTCAGCCACCATCAATGCGGTGGATCATGTCGTGCATTTCCTTCCTGGTGGAATTCTGTTTCCGGGAATGCACACCATGACTTTAAGCGCCACGGGAGGCCTCTCCATGGGCATTGATTGTTTTAATTTCACCTCCATGGTTCCGGCCCCGGTTCTGCCAACGGTGATCACTGCGCCTGTAACTTCCATCACACCCGGCAGTGCAATGAGCGGAGGAAATGTAACGCATGACGGAGGGGCACTGGTCACAGCCCGCGGGGTATGCTGGAGTACGTTGCCGGCGCCAACGTTGGCTGACAGTCATACCATCGATGGCTCAGGTCTTGGCATTTTCACCAGCTTTATCTCCCCGCTGCTGCAAAACACTCAGTATTATGTGCGTGCTTATGCCACAAACACAGTGGGAACGGCTTATGGCAACGAATATGCTTTTATGACCTTGCCAATGACTGTTATTACCGGTACGATCAGCGATTCGCTGGGCATTTCACCTCCACCCGAAAATATATACATTGTAGCGCATACTGCATGCAATCCAAACGACACGCTGAGTACCCTGAACGGTGGAATTACATACATCGGCGGCGGTGGTGGTGGTGCCGGGACCTACGTTGTGCATTGCAACAGGTTCATCAACCTTCCTCCACCAGGGGATCAGGTATTTATTGCTTTCTACAATACTGCTACACTGGAGTTTGCACCCGAGATGGTGGAGATAGCCCCCGGACCTGTCACGACTTTCAACAGTACTATCAGAATAGTACGCCATGTTCATCTGCCATACAAGACCGCTTCGGTCAGGGTCATGATCCCTCCCCACAGAACTCTTCAGATTCATTATACCTACGTGAACGGTTGTGGAAACACGGATGTCTTTCAATGGAGCTTTTCTCGCTGGGTTAAATTCAAGCAATGGAACTGGAACCACTATTGCATGTGGCGGTATATCCAGAACAACACAAATGTTCCGAAGGTTTATACCATTCATAACGACAACGGGGATATCTGGTTCGACATGATGTTCAACTGCCCTGTTAATCCCGTGACAACACCAAGTAACAATAATGCATTTGCCCTGGTTAACATGGGATGGCGCGACAGGCCGCACAACAGTTGTGAATTTGGCAATATAGTGGCGGTGAACTACACTTATTTTGATTATGAAGGTGCCTACCTGGATCAATTTCCATCAAGGTTGGGACCAGATGGTGTACAAAATCTTTCCATTCAGTTTGAGAGCTATAACAATATTTTCTGGAACGATATGAACCTGATGATCGATCTGGTGAATGTGACCCAACCCGGAACATTGGTGTTAAACATTCCGGACGCTTCAATTCCGGTAACCACTGCCATCATAAATCCCGGGGATACCGTCTGTTATTTCCATACCGGAGGAATTTTATCCCCCGGCTTTCATACCATGACCTTATCGACTATCGTTGGGTTATCCATTGGAATTGATGGGTTGATCTACACAACGAATGTTCCGATACCCAATTTGCCGACCGTTACAACAGCACCTGTAAACCTCATAACCCAGAACAGTGCCATGAGCGGAGGCAATGTTACCAGTGATGGAGGAGCCTTTGTTACCTCGAGGGGTGTATGCTGGAATACAACTCCGGCTCCGACATTACTGGATAACTTCACTGCTGATGGTTCGGGCCTGGGTACATTTGTTAGCCTGATGTCACCACTCATGCCATCAACTTCTTATTACGTGCGGGCTTATGCGACTAATCTTGCCGGGACTGCTTACGGAGAGGAGCTGATGTTTTCGACCCTTGCATTGGTTCCGGAGTTCAGGACGGTACAGAACGTAACAGTAGCCAGCGGGCAATCCGTATGTTACGATGCTACAAACACAATTACCGTGGCAGGCGATGATACCTATTTCATCGTCGAACCGACAGGAAGTGCAATCTTTGCAGCCGGGATGAAAATCAGTTTCCTGCCCCATACCTGGATACAACCTGAAGGGTACATGCATGCTTATATTGATTCTTCCGGATTATACTGCAACCTGATCAAACAATCTGATGGGGTTGTTTCAGTGGTTGAAGAAATAATTGCCAAAGCGCAATACCCATTGTTCAGTATTTACCCAAACCCGACCACAGGAACCTTTACAATTGAACAAAAGGGTGAGAAATTTTACGCTAAATTAACAGTTGAAATCTATAACATGCGCGGTGAAGTAGTTATGACCACGTTAATGGCAGGAGAAAGGAAACATGAATTTGAATTCTTCAACGCACCGGCAGGACTCTATGTCGTAAAAGTGCTTTCTGATGACTATGTTGAAATAATAAAACTCATCAAATCACATTAAACCAATTAAACACTGCTCCTTCTTTGTTATTCGTTCAATAATTCAAAATCCCGCTTTGGCGGGATTTTGAATTTCTGACTACGAAATAAATGCAGTATAGAACATGAATGAGCCACGGTACCTTTATTTTATAATCACTTTACGCGTGCTCATGGAACCTGCTGTTTCAATCCTGACAAAATAAATGCCTTCGCTGAAACCTTTAACATTTATCTGCATCTCGCGGCTATCCGGTAAGGATTCAAAAACCGTCGTACCTAAATTGTTCATCAACCAAACATGCTTTAAATTCCGATCAGCCGATACATTCAGGATGTTGATGGCAGGGTTTGGATATAAACTCAAAGTTGGGGTTGCATTGTCAACGGCACCGGGAGTGGTTTTCAGAATTGCTCCATCTGAGGGTACAATAGAGAAAGTTGCATCGCTGAAATCGAAAATCGAAGGATCTGAACAACTTGAAATCTTGATGGTGTAAGTACTATCGAAGTCAATGAGGGCAGGAATCAGCCAGCTATAGGTGCCATTATTTGGCACACCCGGAACGATCACAGCGCGATGCATTCCGTTTTTGTACAGGGATATTCTGACATTTCCGGTGATGTCGCTGGTCCAGGTGATCGAACATGGTGATCCTGCTGTAAATGATTCACCGCCATTGGGAGCGGTAACTGTCACGATTGTTCCGCCACCACCATTGATGGTGAAGGTGGCATCGCTGAAATCGTTGACCGATGAATTGTTGCAACTTGAAATTTTAACAGTATAGTCTGTTCCGGTTGCAATACAGGCTGGTATTGTCCAGATGAATGTGCCATTGTTTGGCGTGCCCGGAGTAATCACAGCGCGATGTACTCCATTTTTATACAGGGAGATTCTAACATTTCCGGTGATATCGCTCGTCCATGTAATGGTACTCGCTGTACCGGAAGTCAAGGTTTCACCTCCATTGGGGGCGGTTACAGTTACCACAGTCCCGCCACCGCCATTGATCGTAAAATTGGCATCGCTGACATCGCTGAGCGACGGATTCAAACAACTGGAGATTTTAACAGTGTAATCTGTTCCGGATGCAATGCAGGCCGGTACCATCCAGGTGAAACTGCTATCGTTTGGTGTGCCATGAGAAATCACTGCACGCTGCTGTCCGTTTTTCAACAAATCGATCCTCACATTTCCGATGATGTCGCTGGTCCAGGTAATGGTACTCGTTGTACCAGTGGTCCAGGTTTCACCTCCATTGGGGGTGGTTACAGTTACCACAGTCCCGCCAGCGCCGTTGATGGTGAAATTCGCATCGCTCACATCGCTGACAGATGAATTGGCACAACTTGAAATTTTGACGGTGTAGTCACTTCCAGATGCGATAAAGGCTGGTACAAGCCAGTTGAAAGTGCCACTGTTTGGCGTGCCCGGAGTAATCACCGCACGATGTACTCCATTCTTGTATAAGGAGATCCTCACATTTCCGGTTATATCGCTGGTCCATGTGATGGTATTTGTAGTTCCTGCACTCCAGGTCTCACCTCCATTTGGAGCGGTCACCGTCATGAACGTGCCGCCCGCGCCATTGATGGTGAAATTCGCATCGCTCACATCGCTGACGGATGGATTGGTACAACTTGAAACTTTAACAGTGTAGTCAGTTCCGGAGGTCATGTTGTTTGGTACCATCCATGTAAAACTGCTGTCATTTGGCGTATTATGGGAAATCACTGCACGCTGTTGTCCGTTTTTCAACAAGTCAATCCTCACATTTCCAATGATGTCACTGGTCCATGTGATGGTACTCATTGTCCCCACAGTCCAGGTTTCACCGCCATTGGGAGCCGTTACAGCCACAATGGTACCACCGGCGCCATTGATCGTGAAATTTGCATTGCTGAAATCGCTCACAGGAGGATTTGAACAACTTGATATTTTAACGGTATAGTCCGTTCCTGAGGCGATAAATGCCGGTACCATCCAGGTAAAAGTGCCATTATTTGGGGTTCCCGGCGTAATCAATATACGATGTACGCCATTCTTATACAACGAGATCCTTACGTTCCCGGTGATGTCGCTGGTCCAGGTAATGGTACTTGTAGTCCCGGCAGTCCAGGTTTCACCCCCGTTAGGAGAAGTTACGGTCAGTGTTGACCCGACAGCGGGATTGAAGTTCGACAGGAAGGTTATCAAAGTGATGGCAGTCATCAACATCGTAATTCTCTTTACATTTTTCATGGTTTTAGTTATTAAAAGATTAAAATTCATTTAATGGTTCAAAGTTAGCAATACTTTATGTATGATGGACTATCCTTTCCGCAAACAGACCCCGGTGATTTAAACCGTTATCACCAGGATGGTTTATCAGTGAGGAAAGTAATTAAAGGAATACATTCTCCGGAAACAAAAGTATATACACTATCGCACGGAACTCTTACGATATTTTAATTTCCTTGTATAAGATTTTAAGGTGACCGGTCCTGTCAGTTCTTCAGTGCTTTTTCAATCTCATCTTTTAAGCCATCCTGGAATTTTCGTGGGTTACTCTGGCCATAACTGAACGCAAAATGTGTCAGGTCATTTTTGAGTTCCTTGCCATTCGTGAGTTTCACAACATACAAAGCCTGGGAGTTTATTTCAAAACGAGCCACCGTCTTTGCCTGTGATTTATCATCGGTGTTGATGATCTTAAACCTGATGGTTCCATCTTTGATCTCTCTGGAATAGCTTCCCTTCATCAACCGGAGCGTGTTTTCTTCAATCGACTGGTCGATCGGGCACCGCTCGGCAGGATGGAAGTAATATACTTCAACCGCTGGTTTCAATGCGGCTGATTTCCCCTGGGAAAATCCAATTGCCAATCCTGCCATCAAAATGAAAATTATAAGGAGAATAGTTTTTTTCGTCATGGTTCTCATAAATTGATTCTGCGGTCCAGTTCCTTTAATAAATAATCCTTTGTTTTTACTCCTGTGATGCGCTTAACTTCCCTGCCATTCTGAAACAGGATCATGGTGGGAATGCTCCGGATTCCAAATTTGGAGGCGGTGGCTTTTTGTTCGTCAACATTTACTTTGGCGATGGAAATATTTCCCTTTACTTCATCAGCAACTTCATTCAGCACCGGAATCATCATTTTACAAGGCACACACCAGGATGCCCAGAAATCGACCAATACCGTACCGGATTTGATCTTATTCTGAAAATTCAGATCGGTTAGTATTTTAATCTTTTCACTGTCTTTAACATCCCCGAGGCTGTTCATGCGTTGCCGGGCATTCAAAATCAACAATCCTACCAATAAAACTAAAACCCCTGAAATAATTATTGTTATCCACATATTCGATTTTTTTTTATGCGGCAAAGGTAATAAAAAAAAATCAGATAGTGATAATTATGCGATTTAATCCAATTGAAACCATTTGTCGGGATGCATGATTGCATTCGAGCCATCCTTGTATGAAAATTCATTTGTATGACGGTGGTATGAATAATCCAGGGCCCATTGCTCATGATGTTTCTCAATCTGTTTCAATGCATCTGTTATAAAGATCAGCTCAGAATCTTTCATGGTTGGATGTAATGAAAGTCTTACCCAGCCTGGTTTTTCCGACAAGTCCCCGTGATCGATTTTTTCAGTGATCGTTTTTGACTTGGCATGGCTGACATGCAGCAGGTAGTGTCCGTATGTTCCGGCACAAACACAACCTCCCCGCACCTGGATGCCAAAACGGTCGCTGAGAAGTTTAACGATCAGGTTATAGTGGATCGGAAGGATATAAAAGGAAATGACACCAAGCCGTTGTTCGACATTGTCGGCCAGGATATGCAAATTGGGAATCTTTTGCATTTCAGCGAAAGCCAGCTTCACAAGTTCGTCTTCACGCTGGTGAATGTTCGCGACTCCCATCTGGTTTTTCAGTTCGATGGCCAGTGCCGTGCGGATAGCCTGAAGGAATCCGGGCGTTCCGCCATCTTCCCGCACTTCAATGTTATCAACAAACTTATATTCTCCCCAGGGATTGGTCCAATCGACGGTTCCTCCCCCGGGCTGATCCGGAACTTTGGAATTGTACAAAGCAGAGTCAAAAATAAGTACCCCTGATGAACCAGGACCACCAAGAAATTTATGTGGCGAGAAATATATTCCATCCAGTTTTTCAGGCAGGTTGTCAGGATGCATATCAATGTTGTCATATGGAGCGGATGCGGCAAAGTCAATAAAAGCCAATCCTCCATATTGGTGCATCAAACAAGCCATCGCGTGGTAGGGCGTGCGGATGCCGGTAACGTTTGAACAGGCAGTGAAGGAGCCGATTTTGATTTTCCGGTCTTTATATTTTATCAATGCTTCCTCCAAACGGTTCAAATCAACAAGCATATCTTCGGCGGGTTCAATGACTACAACATCTGCAGCAGTTTCATACCAGGAGGTTTGGTTGGAATGATGCTCCATGTGTGTAATGAATACAACCGGACGTTCTGCTTCTTTTAAACAGGGTTTTTGAAATATTTCCCCGCAAATTTTTAAACCCAGAATGCGTTGAAATTTAACGATTGCACCCGTCATGCCGTAACCGGTCGTAATAATCACATCACTGGCGGACGCATGAACATGGTCTTTAATCTTCTGGTGGGCAAGGTGATAGGCTTCGGTCATGAGTCGCCCGTTTTCACTTGTTTCGGTATGGGTATTGCCGACAAACGGACCGATGGACCGGGAAAATATTTTTTCAATGGGAAGATAGAGCCTGCCGCTGGCAATCCAGTCTGCATAGATCATTGTTTTTCGTCCATAAGGCGTATAAAAACGATACTGATTCCCGATGATATTATTCCGGAACTTTTTAAAATAGGACTCTTGATTCATAATTAGTTAACCTTCTGTTGACTGAGTTTGCAAAGAACCGGCGATCTCCTGAACAATTGCAAACCTGATGATTGATAAACAAATTATTATGGGCTGCAACAGGTATTGGATTCCCTGAGTAAGGTTGTATTTAAATACTCCATAATACATTTAGTGATTATTACCTCTTTGGTAGACGCAACTTCAATTTGTTGCAATTTAAAATATTCAGGGAGACCATGAGAAAGAACATGGACGATGATCAATGAACAATCAATCAGGTTATTTAGCATGGTTTTCCCGGTGGCCGGTATATCGCCGCGATTGATCCACCGAAGTTCTTCATCCTGGATCTCGCCGCCTTCCACTGTTAAAACCAAAAACCCTTTTGATTTATTAACATCAACCGACAAGGTTATTCCATCATCGGTAGGAAAGGCTATTTTCATTGGGACAGGGAATATGTTGAACAATCTTTATATGAGTAACCAAAAATAGATACTGCATTTGTGCAAAATAAAACTATTATTGTGATAATAAGTCATTTGATCCTGTGATTGTCAACTTGACTTTATGTGATATACAACGTACATCATTGTGATAAATATCACGCGATGGTGTGTAAAAATTTTGCAATTTTGCGTTTGGCAATTTACCTCAGGAAAGAACCACACCCAAAATGATTTCAGATTATAGCACCAAAGTAAATTCGTGTCGCGATTGCAGGGAGAAATCATGCGCTGCGGCCATCCTACATGTAAAAGAACTTGATTTGATCAGGGAGAACAGCCGGGCAACATCCTTTAAAAAAGGGGATATCCTGGTACATGCCGGATCCATGACATCCCATATCATCTATTTGAAATCAGGACTGGTCAAGGAATATGTAAAAGGCACCAATGATAAAGAGCAGATCTTACAGATTGTCTGTAAATTCACTTATCTTGGACTTCCTTCCTTGTTTGGCGACAGGGTGAACCATTATTCTTATGCAGCATTGACGGATGTTACAGTATGTTATATCGATGTAAATATCTTCAATCAGCTTATCCGTGATAACGGAAATTTCGCCTACGAGATTTTGATATCTGTCAGCCGTGACAGCCTCAACAACTTTCATCGTTTCATGAGCCAGTCCCAGAAAAAAATTTACGGCAGGGTCGCCGATGCAATAATCTATTTTTCAAAGATAATTTTTGAAAAAGAATCGTTTGAATTGCCGTTTACACGGCAGGAATTTGCAGACCTGATTGGCCTTTCACGGGAGAGTGCCACCCGGGTCCTTACCAAATTCAATGATGACGGGATTCTATCAATTGATGGCCGTAACATCGTGATCCTGAACCCGGAAATGTTAATCCAGATCAGTAAGCACGGATAGGCCTGAAGTGCAATTTGGTAAGGTTTGTAGTAAAATACCTTTGAACCATTGGTTCGTACAGTCTACCCGACCTATATGAAAACAACCTTTTTTGTTGTTCATTTAGCCTTTTTCATGGTCATGATGACCCTGAAACTGGATGCACAGCAATATGTTCTCATTGAACCCAAGAATAAGAACATAATTTATCATGTGGGGCGTGAATCCCAGGCCGTTTACTTCATTCCCGCATACCATGAATCCAGGTGATTCCTTTAATCGTACGATTCATGTCGGGCTGCCACTCGATCGACCGGTGAGTGTTTTTTTAATGGATTCGTTCTGCATTGTGAGCGAAGTTTATACCCAGTATGTTAAGAACGTCGTGGATTTGAATATTTTATCCCCTGGTCAACTGAAGTAAAACTACAGGTTCTTAACATGAACGGGCAACATATCAGAATGTTAGAGACGAACCGAAAAAATTCAGGTACTTATTCAATTTCATGGGATGGTTTTGATGATCGTGGCAGGACAGTACCCGGAGGCGTATATTTTTACCGGTTGACCATCGGTGACCAGGTGATCACACGGCAGTGTGTTTTGGTAAGATAAAACACAACCATAAGGGAGTGTCAATGCATCAATGCAAGCAATTCAACTCCAATTCCTATTTTGTAACCTTCTGACAGATAGTTTATTATTCCATTTTTATTTATGAAAATCACTACCGGCAGGTTAGTTAATCCTCCTTGCTTTGCTTTTAGATCCGTCGGGTTTACGGGAAAAGTCGACTGGAAGGAATAAGTCAAATTCGCGGGGAGCAATGCTGCCTCGGTTTTCACGAATGATTTCATCTGTTTTTCTGTTGGAAAAACCAGGATCAACCTTCCTTTCCATTGTCCTAACTCTTTCTTATTTTGCCTGAGATCAGCAACCAGGTGTTTCGTTGGCTCTTTGTCGGGATCAACCCAGGCAACAATGATACCCGGGGCGATTGGAAAACTGAAGAGAGCCGGGTTGATCCTGCCATACTCGGGCAAAGGCAGTTGGTTTTTGCGCAGGGTTATTGATCGGGTAATCGTTTCACCTGATTTTACCTCAAATATGTTGATTGATGACAGGACCGTACTATTGGTGAGCCGGTTCCCCGTTACCAGGAGACAGGGGCCAACCGGAACTTCCAGTGTACATGGAAAAGACAGGACATCGGGGCTGCTTTCATAATCGAGGGTTTTGAAGAAACCATTTTCGTATCGCTGCAGGCTATATTGAATGGCATATTCAGGTGTCTTTTCGTTGGAAGCCGGGTTTAACAGGACAACCTTGCCTTTGTTACTGTCGTGTTGCAATTTTTCGAACAGATAAATTTCATGCCACCTGCCATTGGCCTGGTACTGAGGAATTTTTGTCGCCGGCTCAAGCCGGGATGGAACTCCAAAACTGCGGCAGATAGCCACAAAAAATATATCGGCCGAATGGCCATCAGCCACTTTCAGTTCGAAAACCCCGACCGGCGTGATGGGAGCACGGCTGTAATTGCCGCTGTTGTCAATGGAAATATATGTACGGATCCATGCTGCAATCTTCATTGGATCTTGCCTTGAAGCCTTGATAAAACCGGCATCGAATTTTGTCTGGAAAAACAGTTTATACGGCCTCAGTAATTCATTATCAACACGGGGCGATAAGATGTACCTCCCGTAGTCTTTAACATCCTCAACCTTTGGGGTTGATTTTGTGGAATTGCCGATATTGTCAAGCAAAACGGCTGTATCGGCATCCCGCAGGTCTTTTTCAGAAATATTTTCAAGCAATGGAAAAATCTGTGAATGTTTTTCCGGAGGGCATTGCATGATGAAGGAAGTCAATTCACGCCAGTTTCCATAGCTTTTGTGTAAAAATGACCAGAGTGTATCCGGGTTTAGCTTTGCCAGCTTTGCAAACCTGGCACTTTTCAGCGAATCGATAAAGGTTGCTTCATAACTTCCCCTGAGTCCATCTTCAAAGGAGAGGCGCTCATTGTTTCGCTTTCTGGCCGAATCGCCGACAGAAACCGAGAGTTCAAGTTCTACCGGGGGAACCAGGTCAATATCCATATCAATTGTTTGCCCGGGTACATGGTCAATTTTGATCGTCACGGTATCGGTTTTGCGGACATCAAGTTTGTCAAATCCATATTTACCGTTTTTGGATGCCCAAACCAGAAGGTCGCCGTAGCCGGTCGTAAAGGAACAGTGTCCATTTTTATCGGTCTGTGTTTTGAACAGCGGATAAAATTCGGCGTAGTTGTAAAGTTGAAATTCAACAATAGCACTGTCGAGGAAATGATTTTTCTCATCGGTTACCCTGGCAAAGACTGTCTTTGTGGGTGCATAGTTTTGGAGAACATTGATCCTGGTGAACAACGGATCTTTTTGCAAAACATCTTCAGGGCCTTCATAATCGCCAAAAACTGTTGTATTAACAAGCATTGCCCGTTTTGCCGGTTTTGAAAACCAAGCCAGATCAAGATCGGCATCCGGCTCGCAGGCACCGATGAAATACCATTTGCCATCAACCCATACTTCGACCCAGGCATGATTGTCATCGCAATGCGCCCAACGCGGGGTATAACATTGGCGTGCCGGAATTCCCACCGATCTTAAAGCTGCAACCACAAACGTTGATTCCTCCCCGCAGCGGCCCCAGGAGGTTTTCATTGATGCCAGCGGAGAGGAGGTACGTCCATCCGACCCGCGGTAGGTCACTTTTTCATGACACCAGTGGTTGATTTCAAGTACTGCCTCTTTCATGGGAAGTTTCTTAATCCTTTCTTTCAGCGCAGCAAAGAAAACCCACCGGGATGAATCAAGATTTTCGTTGTTTACCCGGATGGGCAGGACAAAATGCCTGAATAAGACTTCGGGAACGGTTTTTCCCCAACTGAAGGAATCCCTGGCTGCGAATGATGACCGAATATTCTTCAGGAAGAACGATCCGTCATAGTCGGCAAGGTCGTTCAGAGAACTGTATGCATATAAAAATTCCAGGGCCTCCTTTTCACGGGTTGTCAGTTCCTGTTCAAAAACCGTAAAAAGCTGCAGTGAACGGTTTTTAGCCAGATCTTTCTGCTTGTCAAACTGCATATCCACTTTATTCCGGTAAGCCTGGTCGGTGATGAAATGGTCGCTTTTGCAACCGGAAATAAGCAGGGGAATGACAATGCACAGGAAGTACCTTTTTCTCATATAAATGGATTTATGCGCAATTTTGTCCAATGGTTCCTTGCGGAAAACTTATTAACAAACCTATTACTTTTTATCGGATTGGCGATAAAGCAGTAAAAAGTTTATCATGCATGAGAACGCTATTGCTTCTAAAATAGTCGGATTATCACTTGAAATTCATAAATCATTAGGTCCAGGGTTACTGGAAAGCGCATACAAGGAATGCCTTGCTTTTAAATTGCAGAAATCCGGCCTAACCGTAGCAAAGGAAATGCCAATGCCCCTGATATTTGAAGATGTAAGACTTCAGTGTGGATATCGGATTGATCTTTTAATCGAGAAAAAAGTTGTAGTGAAAATTAAAAGTGTTGAACAATTGAAAGATGTGCATCTTGCACAAATTCTTACTTATATGAAACCCGGGGAATTCAAACCCGGTTTACTGATCAATTTTAATGTTTCACTTCTGAAACATGGAATTAGAAGGGTAATAAACGGCTATTGGGAATAATATTTCCAGTTTCCGCTCGCTTTGGTCCGGAAATCGCCGAGGTTGGCTGAAAAGGAAGGGGCGTTTGCCAAAAGGATCATGAACAGAAACAGGAAGAAAATGGAATGGGTTTTCATTTTTTCCTCCTTTTTAAATACGCGACTTTTGTACAGGTTAACTCAAACTGTGGATTTTTGTGTTGTATGACAAATACAAGGAATCCAGGGGAGAAAGTCAAGACCCATCACCTGTACTGCAAGAAAGGGAACACATACTCCCGCAGAACTTTGCAGGCAGGGGAGGGCAAAAGGAGGGTACTTAATAGGTGAATACCATTTCCTCGTCGGTGACCGGAAACTCAATGGTCCGTTCGTTAACCGACTTGAGTTTAAGCGAATAGTCCTTCCCGTTTGAACGCATCGTCATCACCTCATCGAAGGAATGAAGGATCAGCCGAATGGCAGTGAATTTTGATTTAAAACTTCCTTCAGCTTTTGAAAACCTGATCACCTTTTTCACCGGGTCAAAGGAGATCATTCTGCTCAGGTATTGGCCATTTTCAAATTGGTAGGTTAAGCCATCATCTTCATAAAAAACAAAGGAATTGGGTTTATCTCCGTTGTAAACATGCAGATCAAGGATGGAAGAGGGCATCTGCGCTGTGTACTGAATGTCCGACTGCATGGGTATGATGCCTGAAGCCCTGACAAAGACCGGCAGGTCATTGAGCGGGGCATCCACGGTTACTTCAGATTTTCCTTTGTAAAATTCTCCCGTACTGAAACGATACCAGCCACCTTCTGGCAGGTATACCTTTGCTGCCTGCTGGTTGCATGACACGGGGGCCACAAGCAGGTTATCGCCGAACAGATATTCGTTTTGGTACTGCCTCCAATAGACCTTCTCATCAAAGGTATAATTGATTGCCAGGCTTCTTGAAACCGGCAGGCCGTTAATGGCTGATTCCCTGAAAGAAGCATAAATATATGGCAGGAGCCGGTAACGCTGCATAATCATCTCTTTTACCATCCGTTCCACATTCAGTCCGAAAGACCATGGTTCCTTGCTTTTGGTGTCCCAGGCTGAGTGATTCCTGAAAAAAGGCGTGTACACTCCCATGGACATCCATCGGGTAAAGAGCTGTTCTGTCGGATTTCCCATGAAACCGCCAACATCAGGGCCGGTGAATGAAACGCCAGAAAGCCCGAGCCCGGTCACCATACGCGCTGAAAGCAGCATGTGATCATCGGTTGCATCATTATCGCCGGTCCACACCGCCGAATATCGCTGTATTCCTGCATAACCTGCCCGGGTGAGTACAAAGGGCCGCTTGCCATTCAACAACGATTTGGTTCCTTCAAACGTGGCACGCGACATCTCAAGTCCATAGATGTTATGGGCTTCGGTAATAGAACCTTTCCGGCCTTCAAAATCGAACTGAACGATATTCGGAATGCTCTGACCCCATGCGCTGGGTTCATTCATATCGTTCCAAAAACCTTCAACCCCGGCATCCGAAAGCCTGTTGAATGAAGCGCCCCACCATTTTCTGACCTGCTCCTTTGTAAAATCAGGGAAATGACAACGTCCGGGCCATACACTGCCAATGTAATTGCTTCCGTCGGGGTATTTTGCAAAGTAATTGTTGGCCAATCCTTCATCATAAGCGAAATATCCCTTCTCAATTTTGATGCCGGGATCAACGATTGTTGCCAGGTGAAACCCCATGCTGTTTAATTTCCTGACCATGGCCAGCGGTTGAGGAAACCGGTCGAGGTTCCATGTGAAAATTTTGTAGGCATCCATGTAGTCGATGTCGAGATAAATGACGTCGCAAGGAATTTGCTTGTCGCGGAACTGCTGTGCGATATCCATCACCTGCGATTCAGGGAAATAGCTCCACCGGCATTGCTGGTATCCCAAACTCCAATAAGGAGGCATGGGCATACGTCCGGTAAGCCAGGTATAATCCCTGAGGATCCCTGCAATTCCGGATGCTCCGAAAACATAATAGTTCAGATCACCATCGGAAGCGGAGAAACTGCTGAACTTTTCATCGGTGGAGGCGCCAAAGTTAAACTTCGTCCGAAAGGAATTATCAAGGAAAATGCCGTAGGTGACTTTCCCATGAACCCCGATGAAAAATGGAATGCTCTGGTACAACGGATCATGATTGATGGCATAGGCAGGCACATCTGAGTTCCAGTTTTCGTAAGCATTACCACTTTTATCAAGGTTGCCGGTCTTTTCTCCAAGTCCCATGAATTTTTCATCGGCAAAAAGTTTTTTATAACAGGTCACCTCGGTCCCGAGCCATGAAACGGGAAACCCGGACTGATCTTCGGAGAGTGTTTCACCATGGCGACTTCTCACTGAAATCCTGAAAGGATCTTTATAAATGACAATGTTTAGCGAATCTGTTGCAAGCAACAAGGAATCACGATTTTCGTTCAATCTCTTCAAACCGGAAACGGGTGACTGGATCACCGCGTAGGAAAAATCATTTACCATGGCTGTCCGGGCAATTCGGATCCGGAGAACGGTTGGCGTGTATGCAACGATCTCGGCGCAGGCATTTTCTGCATTCAACAGAACGGAATGCTCCTTGACGCTGATTGATTTGATTTTTCCAATAAAAGAGGGCTGACTGGTTTGAGCTGTAAGGATCAGTGGAAGAAATACCATTCCTGCCAGGAATGAAATGATTGAATTTTTCATAGTAAAAAAATAAATTCTGTTTTTCTTAACATTTATAATTCACAATCCCAAAATTCGAGATAAATATGTTGCCAGGAGTGTTGCAAAAAAGTTAAAATCATTATATCTTGCGTTCGCTTATCGAAGTATCCGGTTTTGCAGGTAATGTTTTGTATCGCCTATATTTTCTTCAATGTTATACATTTTAATTCAAATCAGGAGGACAAAAAATGAAAAAACTATTTCTTTTTTTTACGCTTTCGATTTTTGCCGCAAACTTTTTATTTGGTGATCCCGTTGACTCCGGGGTTGCAATGAGGATTGCAAAAAATTTCTATCTCTATTCGATTGATCATAAAGGATTTTCAGATGTAGATCTCACCCTCGCCTTCACCCAAAAGAGTATTTCAGATCCCATTTCAGAAAACACGGACAATCAGGAATTTTCCGCATATTATATATTTAACGTCAATCAGGACGATGGTTTTGTAATCCTGTCAGCCGATGACGATGTCGCACCGGTTCTAGGGTACACCCTTTCAGGAAGTTATACAGGAAGCAACCTGCCTCCGGCATTCATAAAACTGCTTGACAAGTATAAAAAGGAAATTCTTTATGTAAGGATGAACGAACTTCAGGCAGATCCTGAAATTGAGACAAGCTGGAAAAACCTGGAGGATGGGAAGCCAATAAATTCACATATTAAAACCAGAGCGGTTGGCCCGTTGCTGAATACAACCTGGAACCAGAATCCTTATGAAAATGCAATGTGTCCTGCTGACCCGGCCGGCCCCGGTGGACATTGTGTGACGGGTTGCCCGGCTACTACCATGGCACAGATCATGAAATACTGGAATTATCCAGCAACCGGAACGGGTTTTCATTCTTATAATTCCAATTATGGAACATTATCAGCCGATTTTGCAAGTACAACCTATGATTATGCATCCATGCCGGCTCACTTAAACAGTATAAATAATGCGGTAGCATTGCTGATGTTCCATTGCGGAGTTGCTGTTGAAATGACCTACGGCCCCGACGGAAGTTACGGATGGGTGATCGAAGATGACGACCAGGGACATCATGCCGTGTGTTCAGAAGCAGCGTATAAAACCTATTTTGGTTATTCGAATGCGATGGTTGGTTCGATCAGGGCAACCCATACGGATGCTGAGTGGAAGCAAATGTTAAAAACGGATCTGGATGCAGGTCGTCCGGTTCAATATGCCGGTTTTGGATCAGGCGGGCATACATGGGTCTGCGACGGCTACGATGCAGATTACTTCCATATGAACTGGGGATGGGGAGGAGCAGGGGATGGTTTCTATTTACTTGATGCATTGAACCCTGGAAGCAATTCCTTTAACAACAATCAGCAGGCCTTGTTTGGAATTCAGCCGAATCAAACGACGGGTACGACCATTCAGATGTATTCTGCCGCTACCGTAACTCCCAATCCGATCGCTTTCGGGGTGGGATTCAATGTGAATGCGGATATTTTAAATGCAGGAACCACTACATTTACAGGAGATTATACCGCGGCGCTGTTTAACGACCAGGGCACTTTTATTGATTACATACAGACCTTTACCGGGGAAAACCTGCCGGCAGGCTATCATTACACCGGAGGTCTGACATTCACTTCGGCCGGCATTGCCGGAGCCACACCCGGCAATTATACCATAGGCATCTATTCCCGGCCTACCGGGGGAGGCTGGACGCTTGTTGCAGCAGGCTCTTATGCAAATCCGATCAATGTCACAGTCGAGGGTACTTCCAACAACATTCAGCTTTACAGCAACATTACTGTCAACCACAATCCCATCCTGGTGAACCAGGCTTTCACTGCTACTGCCGATATATCCAATATAGGATCAACGACTTTCTCTGGTGACATCTCCCTCGACCTTCATTCTTCCAATGGTACCTGGATCCAGGCTATCCAGGAATATACAGGATTATCGCTTCAGGCTGGTTATTATTTCAATGATGTAACTTTTTCATCCGCCGGGTTAAATGTTGAACCTGGCTCTTATTATCTTGTTGTTTGGGATAAGCCTACAGGTGGAGAATGGACCATCGTTTCAGCCGGTTCTTTTACGAATCCTTTGGAAGTGATTATTACAGACCAACCCTTGTATGCTGACAGTTTTGAGGCCAACAATACAGAAGCAACAGCCTTTTCGTTACCACTGAACTTTTTAGATAATGCCGCCAACTGCAATACCAATGGCTCAAATATCCATTCCGGAACCGATGTGGATTTTTACAAGGTTGATTTTCCTGCCGGCTATAGTTACAGTATAAATGCCCGGGTGCATGATAGTTATAACAGTGGCAACGGGCAGACCTATACTGCCGATGTGATGTTTTCTTACAAGTATGGAACCAAATGGTCAGACTCGTATGATGACGTCATGCCTTCAAACATCATTCTTTCGAACGGCGGAACGTTGATCTTCAATGTGACCCCCTATTTCCCGGGAGTAACCGGGACCTACCTGCTTGATATGAACATTTCCAGGACAGTCGGAATCGGACCGTTCGCCGAAAACAGCCCTCTTTGTGTATTTCCAAATCCCGCCAAGGAGGTTGTTACATTCCGGTTCGACCTTCAACATGCGGAAATATTAACCGGTACTTTAACCAACGTCCTCGGGCAAAAAGTAATGGATATTGCGAGTGGCAATTTCAAAGCAGGTATGCAGGAGGTTACGATCAATGTTAGATCGTTGCCTCCCGGATATTACATGTATCAGATAAGCACCGATAGCGGAAAAGCCACTGGAAAGCTGCTTATTTCAAGACATTAGTTCTCATTCACCAGATTCCCCTTGAGGGTCAATGTGCCGTCATTCGTCAGGTTTCCGCCATTCCGGATGGTGAAATTCCCATGGACGGTGATTTCAGAACCGGCCAGCATTGTCATGACAGCGCCAATGTTGACGGAGATGCTTTTGCATTCCAGTCCGGTATGGTTCAGGATGCATCCGAAAGGAGTTCCTGTCGGAATGGTGAGATCATCTGACGCCGTCGGGATGCCTGCAGGTGTCCAGTTCAGGCCATTGTTCCAGTCCGAAGAGACAGAACCATTCCAGTATTTCCCCGTGATGACAGAATTTTCATAAGCACCGATGGAAGGATGCGCGGCATTCCTCGGTGCACCTGTGAAATCGGTAGTGAAACCTGGTATGGGAATTCCTGCTCCCAATACCAGGGATCCGGCCTGTGGTGCAAGGTCAGTGGCGGAACTGAATAAAGGATCAACCGAAAGGGAGGCATTGTCCTGCAAAGTAGCCGCCCGCCATTGGAAGATGTCGTCCTGATTTGCATTGTTGAAACGGCCAATATGACCAATGGCGGTTCCTGTAACAGAATCAAGCAACAGGTTGTAATCCAGGTTGCTGCCGGCATATGAAGTCAGCACGGTATAATGGGCATAATGGTGGTTGGTTCCGGTAGGATTGTAACTGTTGATGTAAAAGATGTTGTTTTTCACTTCAATGTTCGTAGCATAGGTGGAGTTGACGCCCAATCCATTGGAAAAACAGGCCGAAGGTGCACCATTTGAAGAGCCGGTTTGATTCAGTTGCCCTGAAAGATATACTGAATTATAATAATATTTATCCCCCCAGCCATTAACATTATGGATGCCAACCACATTGTAGTATGTATTTTCGCCACCGGAGGTCAGATCGTATAGGACATTATTAACGTAAATGTTCCCGGAAGGATTATCTGAAGCATTAAAAGCCGGGGCACTCTGGTAAATGCCATCCACCCAATAGGATGCACCGTTGAGGGTCTGCCGTACGTTGTGAATTTTATTGGCGGAGATGTTCATGTTTTTTGAATTCACAACATAAAGCCCTGCGACCCAGTAAAATTGACCGCTATATGTGATGTTTTGCAGGTGGTTGCCATTGATCAACCCACCGGTTTGATTTTCGATGAAAATCCCCTGGCGGAAAAGTCCTTCGCCGGCCGCTTCATTTCCGAGCTGGTTGTTTTTGATGGTTACACCTTCGTCGGGTTCAGCGGATGACTTTCCAAGGGTTACAATACCATTCCGTGCATAATAGATATTATTGTTTTCAAAGGTGTTGTATGAATTTGGAGCCAGGGCATAGTATGTACTCTCGATCGATTCAGTCCCTCCGGAAAAGATGCCGGCATAGGTCAATGTACTTGGATCAGCTCCAAGGATTTTGCAGTTTTTGATGGTATTGTGCGTTGCACCGTCTATATCGGTGGCACTGGCGATCCATACGATGGCAGTGTTAATGCCGGAATACAATAGATTAAGCGTAAGATCTCTGGATGACGACCCGTTATTTGAGCCATCGATGGTGAAATAATCGATTCCGTTCAGTTTAAAAACCCCGGATCCATAGTTTGCGTAAATGGTGGGAGACGACAAAGGGCCGGGTTTTAGGGTGAGGGTCCTGGTTGGACCGGTTCCCACCACCGGTTCGAGGTGTAGCGGGAAATAGTTTTCTTCGCCTGACCGGTAGGAAGTATCTATGACGAAAGTGACATTCCCTGTAATTTCTTTACCGGCACCGATATATGCGGTTGCGGCCGCATCAATGCCTGCACCGGTAATCGTGACTGTTGGCGGCAGGTAATAGCCATCACCGTTTCTGGTAACAACAATGGCTGTAATTACACCAAATTCATCGACAACTGCTTCGGCCAATGCACCAGAACCGCCGCCCCCCGACAGGGTAACATAAGTGGAATACTGACTGTAACCGCTGCCTCCATTGGTAACTACGATGCGGTCAACCACATTGTTAACATCCGCAAATGCCTGTGTGATGTCAACATAGGTGCAGCCGGCTGAAGGAGTATTGCCGGTTCCGCCGATCAGATAATTACCTGCGGGCAATGTTCCAACGATCCTGTATGCATGTGGTGTAGCAGGAGCAGTGGAACATGCCGGAGGACTTGAAGTTAAACCATCAGCCCCCGCAGCCGGACTGACGGCAACATTGGGAGTATGGAAGCCATCCTGTGCACAGATGTAATAATAAACAACATCAGCAAGCACAACGCCTGCTCCAAAAGAAAAACTATATTGATTTCCGCTGGAATATGAGCCTGTTGAACTGTTCCAGGCAACGGCATTGTTGATTTTCCAGTACAAAACAGGCAATCCCGGTAATACAGTGGGCACCCCTGACATAACATCGGTAATATTGACTGTCAGGGTCCTTGGGCCTAGGGATGATGTATTTGCCAGTGGAACATAACTGATCACAGGGGGGGTAAGATCGTTGGGGATGCCGCCAAATTCATCCGCGCCAACATCCGGTGCTGTAACATTGAATGGAGGGTGATAAGGGTATCCTGCATTCGGGAACCTTGGGTCATTATCAATGTCGCTTACAATATTGGGTATAGTTACAATAGCTCCGCCGCTTTCACAGAACGTTGGAATTGTGTCGGACAAATGAATGTCGTAAGGTGGGGTGTCCCCTTCAATAAATGGCGGATCTTCTGCAAAGGAGAGCGCATCCCTTGGTGTAACCCTGGATTGAAAGGCATCAATGGTTTCATCCCCGGTGGTTCCGTTATAGAAAATGAGGTTTTTTGGGCCATGGGCACCGGCGTAAAAACAATTGTTGTCCGAGGTTGGTGAATAAGAAGAAAGGCTTGTTCCGTTTCGTCTGTATGCAACGGTATGTCCGGTGGTTCCGGGCGTTGATTTATTGACCAGTATATTGTTGCGCAGCACCGTTACCGTATTTGTAGATGAAGTTGCATAAACAGCAGCGGATCCAAAAGTGGTGCCGGTGCTGGATGCGTTCAGGTAAACGGTGTTGTAATAGACATTGCTTGTTGTTCCTCCGACAATATTTATGCCCATGATGGAAGGATTGGAAGTGGCTGCAGTGGCATTGAGTCCGGTAACGAAGTTGTTGAAAATATTTGCTGTGCTCGCACCCTGGTTATAGATCCCGTTGACCATACAGGACGATGCGCTGCCATTGTTGCTGCTGATATTGTTAAGCATGTTGTTATAGACATTCCATGTCGTGGTAGTGGTGCCATACATGCCATAGATGGTTCCGCCATTTCCTGAGCAGTCATGCATATCGTTTGAAAAGCAATTTGCAGTCGTGAAGGATGCTATGTAGATCAGGGTCAAGCCACCGGTATTTGAATTACTGAGATTGTGAATTAAATTGTTGTTTATGAATTGCACCGTTCCTGATGCATCCGACCTGATGCCAAAATGTGAAGCAGTTCCTGAATAACTTGAGTTTACCAATTCATTGTTGTAAATCCTGACAGTATCGGCGCCGCCGGTGTTGTAAATACCGTAGAGGCTGCCGGTGGTGGTGACAGGTTGTGTGCAGTTTTTAATAATATTATCATGAATTTTTATTGAGTTCAGCGACGGGGTGCCACCTGTCTGATTCCAGATGCCATACAGGTTACTGCCATTGGTTGTGCTTCGGGTCACGGAGATATAATTCCCGGAGATTTCTGCGGTCGTACTGGTACCGGCCTGCAGGTATATCCCGGCAACAATGCTGGTAGTGCCTGTTCCCCCTGCAATGGAATCGTTCATTACCCTGAGAGAATCCTGGTAATTGGCAAGTACTCCGTAAGCGCCCGAACTTGAACCCCCGAAATTGAAGATCCTGTTTTTGCCATTCTGCCCTACAAAGTTGTTGTGATCATAAAGTGAAAAGGGTGTAGAAGCGTTGAATCCGTTCAGACTTATCCCAATATATACATTGGATATGGTGTTATTTTCGAATAGGCAATTGTTACATGCGTCGGTTTTAGCACTGATATTGAGTGAAGTGGCGGAAGTGGCAATGTGATTGCCGGAATATATCCCGACGGAACCGGTGTTTGTTTTATTCAGTGTGATGGTGCAGTTTTTAATGATGACATGCTGGCATCCGTCGAACGGAGAGGTGTTTTGTTTTTTTATCAATGCATATCCCCATTCCATGCGTTTTGTGTTCGTATTATTGAGTGCATTTTCTTCGAGGTCAATCCCCTCAAATACAATGTAATCGCCCCCTGCGATCTTGATCATTCCATCAAGGGTGGCAGATGTTCCCGGGGTAAAGGCAGTGATCTTTGGATTCGCCCCTGTTCCGGAAGCCTTTCGGAAAATGATTGAATCAGTTGCGGTCCCCGTGGCGGTTAGTAACCCGGCTGTGGCATTGGCAAGGGTTTCCGTATGGTTGAGGGCAACGATGAATGTTACGCCTCCTGAACCTACACCCTTTGTATTCAAATCAGCGATGGCTGCCTGGATGGTGGCATAATCGGAAGGGATATTTTTTACACCTGCGATCGGCTGGGCATTGATCATTCCCGCTATCAACAGCAGGAACACAGCTAGGATAAGGTTTTTCATTTGTCAGGTTTTAAGGGTTGAAACTGTATTTTCATTGCAAGTCATTAACCTCATTTCACCACTCCTCAAAAGACTTTTCCCGGCAATCCCTTGGGAATCGCGGGAAAGATCCTGTTACTCTCTGATCAAAGTGTGCCCGTTCACTGTCAGCTGGATTCCGGGCTGTACAATTACGGTGGCCCCGCCTTGGATGATCAGGTCTTTGCATGATTGTCCGGCAGAAAGGACAACTGGTTCGTTGACCGTTCCCGGTGAAATAACCACAGAATTGCCTGGACCGGGAACTACTGCAGGATTCCAGTTTGCAGGATCGCCCCAGTCGCTGGAAACCGTGCCTGTCCAGTTAAGCAGGTTCTCCTGGATGCCGCCGAATTCATCCGCACCAACATCGGGTGCGGTGGCGGGGCAGGATGGATTTTCGGCATATCCGCTCTCCGGGAACCGGGCATCTCCCTCAAAATCAAAATTATTTCCAGGAACGGTGATGATCTTTCCCCCGCTTTCACACCCTGTCGGGGTGCCGGTATTCAGATGAAGATCATAGGGTGGGGTGGTTTTGTTCTGAAATGGCGGATTTTCCGAGAAGGAATAAGCATCCCTCGGGCTTACCCTCGCCTGGTAGGATGCCATTGTTGAATCAGTATTGGTTCCATCCCAGAATATCACGTTGTAAACCCCTGGTGTCCCTGCGTAGAAGCAATTGTTGTCGGAATTGGCAGAATAAGTCGCCAGTGTAATCGAAGTTCTGATATATGCGGCAGTATATGAATTGCCGGTTATGTGAACAGGGTTTGAAAGGTTTACCACCAGGTTGTTGCGCATGTCGACCGTGGGAGAAACGCTTGCAACAATCCCGGCGGATCCGAACTGCTGGGTTGTCGTACTTGAAGCATCCAGGAAAATAGTATTATAAAATAAGTTCAGGGCGACTCCCCCTTCAAGGTAAATCCCTTTAATTGCTGAACCATAGTAGGACTGAGGGGTTGTTAAATCGGATACCAGGTTGTTAAACATGTCTACAACTGAACCCGATTGCACATGAATTCCATAACTCATTGCATTTGAACTGTCTGCCTCCAGGCTGTAAATTTCGTTTCGGGTGAGAGAAACCGCGTTCCCCCCAAAAGTCTTGATCCCCGTTACTGTTCCCCCGCCTTTTGATGATAATTTAAAGGAATGGATTGTATTCGAATAAATGTTTTTGACGGAGGTTCCCGCAGATTTTGTATAGATGCCGAAAATGCCGGAGTTGTTTGCAGTGGCGGTTCCCCCAACCGATAAATCATAAATGGTGTTGTTGTAATAGTCCTCCTGGGTCGGACTTTCATAATTGTAATAACCATAAATGACGGAAGGGTACCCTCCTGTCCCGGAAGAGTTGGGAATAGCGTTGCTGTATATGACATTGTCATGAACGGTTATGACACAAGTCTTTCCGAAGATACAATACATGTATCCCTTTCCCCCCGATTTCTGATTGTTGTGTATCTGATTTCCATAGATATTCAGGTAGGTTACCTGCTCACCCATTCCTTCAATACCATAAAAATCACCGATTCCATTTATGTTGTTGTTAAAGATGTGATTATTGTATATATTGGCCGTTGTGGTGTGTGATACTTGTGAAACTCCATAAAAAGAACCGGATGTAGTACTTGTTGAAAAACTGCAGTCATGGATGTAATTGTCATGAATGTTGATCGTATTGCCGGAAACATTGCCGCCATAACCCGTATAGATCGCTTTTATTGGCTGAAATTCCGAGGTGCTTGTAACGGAAATATCATTGTTGAATACATCCGCGCTTGCATTGTAGGAGCCTCCCAGGTAAATACCATATACAAAACTGGTACTACCCGTACCCCCGCTGATCACATTGTTGGCAACCTGCAGGTATTCCTGGAAATTTGCAAAGATCCCGTAAGGATAAACGGAATAACCTCCAAAGTTGGTAATGGTATTTGCCCCGTCAACGCCAATTCTGTTGTTGTGATCATAGAGTGTATAAGGTCCCGGGTAGGGATGTGCATATCCGTACAGGTGGATCCCCTCATACACATTTGAGATAGTATTGCCATAAATACGAACATTATTCAAGGCGTCGGTGGTCGCCAGGAGGGTAAGGTTTGTGGTATTGGAAGCAACATGGTTCCCGGAGTAAATTCCTACCGACCTGTAATTGGTTTTATTGAGTGTAATTGTACAATTCCTTATGACAACATACTGACATCCATCGATAGGGGCCGTATTCTGTCTTTTTACCAAGGCATAGCCCCATTCCATCATTTTGGTAATGTTGGTGTTTAAAGGGTTTTCTTCAAGGTCGATCCCGTCGAAAGTAATGTAATCGCCTCCGGCGATCTTGATCATTCCATCAGTCGTGGTGGAGGTGCCAGGGGTGAAGGCAATGATTTTTGGATTGTTGCCGGTGGTGGATGGATCCTTGCGGAAAACGATCGTATCTGATTCATTTCCCGTGGCTGTTATCAGGCCAGCAGTGCCATTGGCGAGGGTTTCCGAATGGTTGGCGGCAACATTAAAAATTACGCCTCCAATTCCTACTCCCTGGGCATTCAAATCTGCTATAGCCTGCTGAATTGTAGCATAGTTTCCCGGAATAGCCTTTATTCCTGTCAATGGCTGCGCTGTTGACAATAAACTGATCGTTGATGCCGCAATGAATATGAGTAGTTTTTTCATGTTAAAAAAATTAATCATAATGGTTAATTGCGTGGTAGAAGTCTCCTGTTGCTATTTTGCCGTATTCAGGTTCATCAGGTTGCCTTTCAGAATTAAAAGTCCGTCATTGGTTAAGGTTCCGGTATCCTGTATCGTCAGGTTGCCCCACACCGTAAGCGAATTGGAGGGCGAAACGATCAGGAATCCACTGCTGGCAATAGTGATATGCTTGCAAACCATCCCCGTGGCATTTACAGTGCAATAGAAAGGAGTCGCTTCGGGAATTAAAACATTTTCCGTTGCCAATGGCATGCCCGAGGGGGTCCAGTTTGCTGCAACATTCCAGCCTGTCGAAACGGCCCCATTCCAGGTTTTGTTGATGATACCCGTAACTTCATAACAGCCAAGGGTTGGAGAAACAGGATCACGAGGATTTCCATTGATATCTGCTGTCACTTCTTCCAATGTCACTCCTGCGGATACAACTAGTGAACCGGTTGCCGGGTTCAGGTCACTTGTATTGCTCATAAAAAGCGGGTCGCTGCTGATTGAATGCTGGTCTCCTGCTGTTGCCGTTTTCCAGGTAGCCAGTTCAGAAAGGCCGATGCCATTGTAATAGGCCAGGTTGCCATGTGCACAATAAAGATCGTTAAAATCAGAAACCAGGTTGCCGGGGTCCTCAAAATACAATGCATAGGCAGGACCTCCGCCTGTACTCTGCCTGAAATTCGCAAGAATGTTGTTTTTCATATTCAGGGTTGCATCGATATAGCGATATAACGCACAGGTTGTTGAAGATAAAGAAGCTGGCCCGGAGATGCTGATTGAATTATAGAATATGCTGTTTGTATTAGCTGTATAACTGTTTTCATAATAACCGTAAATCTCAGGATCTGTCGACAAACCGCAATCGATGGAGATGGAATTATTGGAAACTTCAATATCCGCACCTGAAAGGCCATCGTTTTGGATCCCTACAACCCTGGGCCAAAGGCCGGCATTCAGGCAGTGACCAAGTCCGTACAATTTGTTTTTTGTAACATTGGCAGCATTGATATAAATTCCATAAACCCACGGGTTCCCTGATGTTGCCGTCAGAACCAGGTTTGCAATCGTATTTCCATCAATGTTGCAGAAACTGCTTGATTCTATGCTGATCCCGTATATAAAGGGGTCTGTGGCATTTGAACGGATGGATTTTGAAATATCCGCGTTCCCGATCATATTTCCCGCCACGCCGCACCAGCCTTCATTGATCATAATACCTGTGAACCCGCCCCCATTGGTGTTGCTCAGGTGGATATTTGAAATGATATTGTTTTCAATATGATTTGTTGCAGAACCGGCATCGAGATATATTCCCGTGAAGACACTGGTCCCGGTGTTTTCCCATAAATTTCCACCGCATTGGGCAGAATGGCCGCCGATATAATTTCCTGTGATGTTATTTCCGAACGATAAAAAGCCGGGGACGAAATAGATTCCCCGCTGCAGGGTCGAGGGAGGAGTTGACAGGTTGTTATAAAAACTATTGTCTGAGATGATCCATTCGCCTCCGTTACCCGTAGCTGAGATAAATATACCAGTGGAACTGTAGTTATATATTTCATTCCCACGTATTGTGTTTGTATGATTGGGATTGCTGCTGGTTCCGGTGGAGGTGATTCCCGATGACAGCGCACCTGTGATATCTGTTCGGTTGTGGATGGAATTGTATAGGATTTGGTTAAAAGAGTTGCCGGACAACACAGAGGAAGTGCCGAATTTGATTCCTGAACTCCCTGATTCCAGGTGGCAGTTGCGAATGGTGATGTTCTGTGCACCATTGAGGAACTGGATGACAGGGTAGCTGTTGTTCGTGTTGCGCAACCTCAGACATCTTGAAAGGGTATCACCATAACATCCTTTGATGGTCAGGCGGGTGGCGCCATCGAGCGTGATCATCCCTTGTGCCACATTCCCGGATATCAGCCGTTCTGTATTTCCATCCGGACGGATGGTGACGGTAAAGTTGCCCGCACCTTCTTCCTGCCAGGAATACAAGCTGTAAGTTCCCGGTTCCGTCAAATCAGAGATTACCGCTGCCTCCACGTTGCCGTTCAGCAGGTTTTGGTTGACCATCTGGAAAAGTCCTCCCTCACCTGTTAATGTTGGAAATTGCCCTCCTGTTCCAATGGTGATGGTTCCGTTCAGTCCCGTTATTACTTGGTAAGAATCGGGATAAGCCGGTTTGGTTGAACAGGCTGGTGGATTAATACTGAATCCGGCAGCACCGGCCGAAGGCCTGACACTGACGTTTGTTTCAGACCACGTATCCTGCGCTGCAATAAAATAAAACACACTATCGGAGACAGCTACCCCCGAACCAAAGGTGAACTGGTATTGACTGCCTCCGATCGCACTGGCGGGAGCCGGAATCCAGGTACCGCGGTTGATGTTCCAATATAATACCGGCAGTCCTGCCCCGGTTACCGGCACGCCAGTATAGTCGGTCAATGTCGCAATCAGGGTACGCTCTAACCGGGACGCAGTGTTATTAAGCAAAGAATACGAAATGATCGGCCCGCGTGCATCGGTTCCTGTTTCCAAAGCACCCATCGAAGGGGTCGTGCCGTTGCGGATCACATTTTCATTGTCGGTCAGAATACCTGTCACAGGGTTCCCTCCATGAAGTGCAGCCGAAGTAAAATCAAGGTGCAGGTCGGTGGCTGACTTGAAAAGCGGATCATCTCCGACAGAATGGACATCCTGTGTCGTATAAGACCTCCAGGCTTCGATAGTGGCAGCATTCTGACCATATTCCAGGTAACCCAACCTTCCCTGGGTTCCTTCAACGAAATAATCATTGTAATCGATGAGCGTAAATCCGGTTTTATACATTTCGGAATAGATCGCATAGGCTTTGGAGTATGAGGAAACGGTATTCACGATTGAATTCCTGAAAATATTATTCTTCAGGCTGATTCCTCCTGTTCCCGCGATGTAGATGGCTGCACTGTTATCACCGCCCATGGAGGAATGGCTGATGTTTCCAAAAAGGTTCACCGAATTGTAATACAAATTGATTCCTCCCGTTCCGGCATGGATCCGTATACCGACAATCGCCTCGCTTGCCCAGTAAGTGTCTCCCATTCCGGTAATATCAGTGATCAGGTTGTTTGAGATGGTCATGTTGCTTGAGGGTTCGTCGGTCATAATATCAATTCCCGCTGACCCGTATGTGTTGGTACCGGTATATTTTATTCCACTGATCCGGTTCCTGGAAATTGTTGCATTGATGCAACCCAGGGCGAAATAAAGACCTCTTGAACCGTATGATGGATTCATGATGTTGAATATGGTATTTCCCGAGATGTCCGCCTCGGTACAATATAGCATATAGACCCCGAAACGGCCTACATAATTCCCTGCAACGGACGACCCGATTGAATCGCCGGTGATAATAAGGCTGTTGTTTACGCCGGCCGCAGTCGCCCCGGCGTATATGCCGTAATAGGCTTTGGAGATATTGCAATTCTGAATGACCAGTGAATCGTTGTCTGCTCCTGCTGAGCCGGGGCTGCTACCACCGGCAGCAACTCCATAAGAGCTGGAACCAGCATGGCCTGTACTTATTTTACAGTTTTTAATGGTGACGTTTGTTGATCCGAGCCCATTTCCACTGCTCACAAGTTGAAGGGCCGCGATGGTTCCGGAGGTGTTGGAGTTGATGATATTCAGGTATTTTCCTGAACCTGCGAAATTGCCGTCGATGGTAACATGGTCGGCTCCGGCCAACCGGATGAGCCCTCCTGCATAACCACCTGAAACGGTCCTTTCAACCGCTGCACCTGGCTGGATGAGGAGGTTGTAATGTGAACCTCCTATTTCAACCCACTGCGGCAAGGCAACTGATCCCGTTTCAGCCGTATTTGAAATAATTTGTGCAGTGATATTTCCTCTCACTCCCGCAGTGTTGATCGCTTCAAACAACCCCCCGGTCCCCGTAATGGTTGGATAGGTGCCGCCGGAACCAACAATGACGGTGCCTGAGAGTGCGGCTTTGATCGTCCTGGCGCCTGTTGGTGCCTGCAGTGTCGGTGTTTTTGCTGTCCCGTTCACAGTAATGGAATTACATTCACCATCTATCAGGTCTCCGTTGCCGGCATTTAATGCGATATCATAAGCAAGCCAGAAGTAATTTGTTCCTTCCACCAATGCCTGTGATCCGGAAATTGTAAACAGACCTGCCGGATTCGGATTTGTGGCTCCAAACTGGTTGGTAGCCTGAAATGTAGTACTGGAACCGGTATAATATACCTTTGCTGCAGCAATATCGCCCGTGCTCGTTGATCCGTTGGTATTCAACGTGAATGAGGTCACCAGGGCAGGGTTTAAATTTCCGGTGGTGACGACCTGAATCCCGATGACCTGCTGGTCCGTTGATGACTGCCGGATGGGGTCGGTATTGTTTTGAATTGCGTTACTGCTTACATAAAGCATATTCTTTAACCCAATTGCATAAAAGCACGGGCCGAGCGTGGTCATCACATCGGTGACTACGGTGGTGGCTGTGGGAGCAGTTGAACTTACAAGGTCATAGACTCCGTTTTGGGTGGCCGACTTACCGATTCCATGGTTGCTGGTCAGGCCTGTTTCAGTAAGCCGTAAGGTGGAACTGGTGAAATTAGCGGAGCCGGAAGTTATTCCACAGGTCCAGTACCTGTTGGTATTCAGTGCATTCATGTTATTCCCCGGCGTGCCTCCGCAATCAGCATCAAAGACCTCAGCTTTGATCAGAACAGTGCCTCCGGCATTGGTGATCGGATTTACAAGTTCCAGCGGTCGGTAGGTGTTTTTTCCCAACGGAAAGAGATAGGTGGTCCCGGTTGTCCGGTTTGCAGGCAGTGTCCGTTGAAGAGGGCCGTTAACCTGCCCGCTTGAATAGGAAACATCTGAAACTGCTGTCCCTGTGATGGTCAGGAGGTTCGTGGCGGTGGTGTTCAGGGCTCCAGCGGTAAGTGTAAGTTTCCCGGCATTCAGCGCTGAGTTCAGCGTGACACCGCTGCTGTTGTTTATCGTGAAAGTTCCTGTAATGGAGGATGGCAATAGTGTGTTTGTAAGTTGAGCGGATGTTCCGTTGTATGTATAATTGACAGTTCCCGTCCCGAAATTCCTGGTTACGGTTCCTGTTACGGAACCATCACCCTGAATATAGGTAAAACCACTGGTAGTGGCGGTCCCTAAAGTGATTCCGGTGCCCACATTCAACGTGCCCCTGGTGAGGTTCAAAGTCGAATTGCCCATCAGAATAAGGCCACCCGGAATGGTTACAGTGCCAGCACCTCCGAATGAATTGTTGACAAGCAGGCATGGTAAAAGATTTGAGGTGATCGTTCCGCCGTTTGTCAGCGACTGGTTGCCGTAGATGCTGTTGAAGGTCAGGTATTGGGAATAGGAAGTGTTCATTGTAAAAGTGGTTCCTGTGCCGATGATTATATTCCCGGGGTAACTGGCATTCATTCCCGACATGGTGAGGTAGTTGCTGACGTTCGAAAAAGTTCCGGTACCATTCAGCACCAGGTCGCCCATGATCGCCAGATCGCCGGATAAAGAGCAATTATGGTTTGCTGTGGTGTTGGTCAGCAGCACATTGGGTGCAGTTCCCCGGATGCGGAAAGTCCTGGTGGTACCTGAATTGCCGTTTCCCAGCTGAAGGGTTCCACCGGTTATATTGGTGGTCGCAGAATTGACGTTATAGTCGCCTGTTGCACTTGTATTGGCAATTACACAACAAATGGTACCTCCGCTCATGGCAAAGGATGAACCGGTGCCAGTCAGGCCGAAACCAGCTGCCGAGGCGGTATTCCCGACGGTAGTTACGTTAACAATTCCATTGGTCTGGTTATAGCTTACAGCGGTTGCTGTGTTGAGCCTGGAAGCGATATTCATGGTTCCGCCCTCAATGAAAAAAACAGCCCCGGAAGTGGCTCCCATTGCATTCCCGCTCGTGCTGCAGATATTTAATGTGCCGGATGAAAGCTTCAGCAAACCATTGTTGGTCGGGTTTCCATTCATCCCTGTAACAATAAAGTTCGGATTGGCCACCCAGAAAGCGCCTGTTGCAGGAATTGTATAAGCTGCGATGGCATACACGGGATTCGTTCCGGAAAAACTTCCTCCGATCTTCAGCGTCCCGGAAGTATGGGTTGCAAGCATCCCGGCTGCCGCATCCCCTTTGGAAGAATAAGCTGCCAGGATTTCAAGAACCGGTGGGGTTACTGTGGCTGTAGCAACGGTGTTTCCTTTATTCAGGGTAACCGAGTTGAAATCAATTGTTCCGGTTCCGGATACAGTTGCACCCGGGATTCCGAAAAAGGTGATGTTGCATTTCCCATTCGATAAACCGATATACATGTCCAGCGAACCATTCACTGTAAGGTTTCCGATACCCAATGCAGTGGAACTGTTTCCTCCGATATTCAACTGGTGTGTAAGGTCAGCTCCCGCAGGCGCTCCGGCATCAAAGGTTCCATTGGTTGAAACTGTAACGCCCTGGACAGTTGTCAATGAAGTGGATGTGGTCCCAAATCTAAGGGTTCCCGAGGTTCCTTGTCCGACCGTAAGGCCATTGCAATTCGCAGCAGCATCAATGATCACGGTATGGCCATTGGAAATGGTCACATTGTCCATGGTTGTTGGAACTGCCGATGTCGACCATGTGCTGGTATTGCTCCAGTTGCCATCTGCAATTGATAAAATGTTACCGGGAGCGGTGGTTGACTGGTTCCCGACAAGGTAAGCGGATGGAACCGTACCTTCATTCATGGCTGTAAGGCGGAAATAATAGGTAATCCCGGGCAGCAAGCCGGTTTTCTGAATGGAATAGGTGGTACCGGTGGCAGCCATGCTGCTGGAAGGAACAACAACCTGGGAAAAGTTGATGCCGTCCTGGGAAAAATCAACCAGGAAGTTGGTTTCGGTAGTCGAATTGTCAACCCAGTTCATGGTCATTCCGGTTTGGGTAACAGATGAAAAGGTCATGTTAACAGGGGAGGAGGGTGATGGTGAGGGAGGAGAAAAAGTATAAACCTGACCGCTTGCAGGTTTGATATTAATGTTGCTGATTTCAGAGGTGGAACTTGCAGTCGGGTTTGTCCCGCTGCCGCTGAGTGAAAGGTAATTTCCAGAACCCGTACCTGATGAAGTGATCCCGATGGATGCGCTGCCACTTTGTACGCTGCCGGATTCCTGCCTGTATACAAATTCTATTTTCCCGGTGGATTCAAAAAGCCTGGTCTGGAACGAGATAGCCGCATTGGATGCGGAAGCATACCATTTGACGTTCAGCCACTCTGCCGTGAAAATACGGTTTGGAGTTGTTCCATTGGTTTGGTAGCTGAAATTGAGATTTGTTTGAAGACTGAGGTTGTCCCACAATGGTGCGATCAGAGGTCGGTTACCGCTGGAGGAAAGATTGTTTGTTATATATGCATTTGTAATGTTTTGGCCAAAAGTAAGCCATCCGCTCGTGGAAGCAGAAACCGTGGTATACGGGATACCCATAAAGTAGAATGTAAAACCGATCGGGATATTGTTGAAATACCCGTTTTCTGCAGTACCGCTGGTGAGTTCCATCGTTGTTCCGCCAGCAAGCTGAGTGAACGACCCATTGGTTGCAGCAAACTGGTAATTGGTGATATTTTGCGCATCAACCACGATAGTTAAGGCTATACTACAGATAATCAGATAAATCGATTTCATAAGTAAAGTATTTGGTTGGTTTAATCTCGTTCAAATATAATATATAATTGTGAAAAATTTATCAAATAAAAACATGAATATATTTTCACCCTTCCTTTCGTATGCTGGTCCACTTTTCCACCTGTGCGCCTGCTCCCTCCCCGAAGTCAAACAATCCCGGTTTGATTATGAAGAAAAATATTACATTTAGCAAAAATTTCGGTCAATATGGAAGAACCAAAAAATCAATCAAGCAACCATAGTTATGTTGGCAAAAGCCTGGAAGTTACAATCAAGGTTGGCCTGGTCGTAGGTCTTTTGCTTTGGTGCTTTATTATCCTGAAACCGTTTTTAATGCTTACGCTTTGGGGGATCATCCTTGCGGTAGCTGTTTATCCGATGTTCGGGTGGCTGAGAAGCAAACTGGGAAACCGGGGAAAACTTGCCTCCATTCTTGTCACCCTTTTTCTTCTTTTATTGATCATTCTTCCGGTCATTCTCCTTGGAGGATCGCTGGCCGAGGCCGTTGGCAGTGTTAAAGAATCCTTTGTTTCGGGCAAGAGCCTGGTCCCGCCGCCACCGCAGACCGTTAAAGAGTGGCAGGTGATCGGCCCCCAGGTCTTTAATCTCTGGCAGCGTGCATCTGAAAATTTAACTGAAGTTGCAAAGGAATACCAGCCTCAACTGATGACTGGCCTCACCTGGTTTCTCTCAACCCTGACCAATGCCGGATTGGGTATGTTGATGTTCATTGTTTCAATCCTTGTCTGCGGTGTATTTCTTGTTTTCGCCGAACAGGGAAAAGAGGCAGCCCGCAGCATTGCCGTTCGCCTGATGGGGGAGAGGGGCATCGAAACGGTAGTTAATGCCGAAGTGACGGTGCGCAATGTGGCGCGCGGAATCCTGGGGGTCGCCTTTATCCAGGCGTTCCTGGCTGGACTTGGATTCCTTGTTGCAGGCATTCCCGGTGCCGGCCTCTGGTCACTGATCAGCTTTGTGCTGGCCATTGTCCAGATAGGAGTTGGGCCGGTTGTGATCGGGGTGTTGATCTATGCCTTTCTGAAATTAAGTACCCTTACAGCCATTCTGCTGACCGTTTGGTGTGCCCCGCTATTGGTTATCGACAACGTGTTGAAACCAATTTTACTTGGTCGTGGAGCCCCGGTACCCATGCTGGTGATCTTCCTCGGTGCCATTGGCGGATTTATCAGTTTTGGAACCATCGGGCTGTTTGTCGGGGCGGTGGTACTTTCCCTGGGGTATCATCTGTTGCTATTATGGTTGAAGAATGAACAGTTTTAGACCTGAAACATTCTATTTTTGCACCCGGGATTCATATTCAGCAGTGATTATTAACATTAATTTTTTGGTGAATGAAAAAAACGATCGTGATACTGTTGATGAGTTGGATAGCAATTCAGGCGCATACTCAAAACGCCATCGGCATCCGGGCAGGATTTCTTGGAACCCACACCAGTATCGCGGAGTACGAACGCATAGAACGCAGGGATTTCCTGCTTGATTCCGTGGAACTCTCCACGAATGTTGGTTCTGTACTTGCTGCAGTGAACGTTGACTTTGATCTTGGGAAGAACCTGTTCCTGTCAACAGGATTTCACTACGCTGACAAAGGATTGGCGCAGGTTGCCTATACCGATACAGCCGGGTGGCTCTGGACTACTCCTGCAAGGCAGAAATATATGGGATTGTCGATGCTCATCGGATATCATTATAATTTTCGCGATAGTAAATTCGGTGTTCAGCTTGCCACTGGCTTGCAAGCCGATTTTGCAATAGGCACTCCAAATGGCGGGGCGCTGTTTTCTGGACCGTATTATAAATTTTTCATGCCTTTTTCTCGTTTCAACGAAGTGGATCTATCCTGGGCCACCGAGGCAGGTGTTAATTATAAACTGGGTCCCGGCGATGTGATTGCCAGGCTATCATACCTCTATGGATTAAGTGATGTTTTGGAAGATGCTTTTATTGTAGCACGAAGCATGTCGCTGGGGATATCTGTGGGTTATTCCATCCGGCTGTCGAAATAAACCGTTGCATCGCCTGCTGGCATGAACCCGATGATGGTTCAAGGTTTCCTCACAGGCCTCTTCTGTTTTACTTTGAACAATCCGGCAAAAACAGCGTATCCGATCAAAGCGCCGAACCGATGCCTGATCCGCGTCAACAAGCACATGCGTTTTTTTTAACTTCTTCTCTTTCCATTTTTAAATGTTGTTAATGATGGAGCAAAGTTGAGCCTTCTGCTTGTTAATTGCAATATACCACCTAAAAAGAAAGTACTATGGATTTGGTAAGTGAGAAAATTATTACTTTTATACCCCGTTTGATCAATGAAGATCTTTGCGCGCTATACGATAAATGCTCAGCGGAATTATGAAATCAATCGGAGAGGAGCACAGGATTAAGCGTGGTTGCGAATGTTGAGCTGAAAAGAATCTTGGTTGGTATCAATGATAAAATGCTTACACAGGTGCTGAGAGAACTCGAAAAAAGTGGTGTTGTCAACCGGAAAGTTTATGAAATAGTTCCGCCCAGGGTGGAATATTCATTGACACCGGAAGGGTTAAAATTGTTACCGGTTATGCAGCAGATGTCAGATTGGGGTGAAAAGTTTGAAGTTCATTCAGTATAAAACATGATCATTTTTTTAATGGCATCCTGGCATGCCGGGCAAAAATCAGGCGAACCGTTGCTATTCATCCGGCAATCCATCCTGGGACTGTAAATTCCCTTCGACAGGTAGCCGCCACCTTCAAACATGCCGGTCATTCCTTTAAATTTTTCCTCACGGGGGGTAGGAATGGGAGTATCCGGTGAAACCATATTTTTCCACTTGGATTCGAAGTTTACATTGGTTGTAATATTTGGTTCCCATGGTTCGAATTTCAGGTTGTAATAATCGGAGTAGGTGATCTGGGATGTATAATATTCATCCGCCAGACCGGCAAATTCATGACCGAATTCGTGAAGGGCCACAATGTTTGAAAGACGATGGTCGACCGTACTTTGCCCGTAATGATTGTAAAAGCCGCCCCCTCCATAACGCTTGCTGTTGACCAGCACAAAAATGACATCGTAGGGCACAACGGCCGCAATGTCATAAACCGATCTTGTGTCGGAGGTGGTAAGGTACCGGTCCATGCCGAATGTATAAAAACTGCTGTGAATATTGGTGTTCACATAGATGTCTGAACCCGGGATGGTCACGCCCGATTCATCGGAGGGTGATTCAATGGCATAAAAATTAAATTTATCGGTCATGCTTGCATAGGGCTCCACCGACATAAAATAGTCGCACATGCGTTTGGCATCGGTGATGAATTTGTCCATCTCGAGGGTGGTATATCCTTCAGCAAGGAACGCCACATCGACATGGTGGGGAGGGTCGCCTGAATCCTTGATTTTTGCAAATTTATAAGGACGGGTGCTTTCACGGGTGATGAAATAGTCGGTGGGATTGATGTATCGTTCGAATAGTAGCTCAAATTCATTTGACTCATACGATCTTTTTTCGATGACAAAGCGGATGGTCTTCTTCGGAAATGGCATCACGGCGGTCATGGGCCAGGCGCGCTTCATTTTCTTTGCCTCGTCTGTACCTTTCCATTCCTGGAATATGGTGCTGAATCCGCGTGAGAACAACAATCTTTTTGAAGCAGAATCATAAACCGCATACCGGTAAGTACCATACCCAAACGGGTCAGTAAGATTCGTATGCGAACCTCCCCAGAAAGGTTCTTCCTTCATCTGAACGAAATAAGCCACTTCTGTTTTTGAATCACCTGCCAGGAGGTAATCAACCCTGAGTGTTTTAGAGATAAAATTTTCATCGAATGAAAAACCCTTATCGTTATCTGCAATTCGGAGTGGTGCTGCATTTATTGCAGTCTGGGCTGTTACTCCCAGCGACAGAACGAGAAATGCTGCTGACAAATAAGCATGCAGGATGATTTTTAATTTCATATTTCAAAGTATGTAATGCTGATAAGACTTCAGCAAAGTTAAACCCTTTAACCACACAAACTCCACCACTTCAGCATTTAATCCTCACCTGTACTGCGATCATCCCCAACAGCATCAATATGCAGCCGGCCAGCATCCGTGCCGTAAATCCTTCATGCAGGATAAGCCAGCCGCCAATCACTGCAAATACGGCTTCAAGGCTCAAAATAATGGAAGCATGGGCCGGGTGGGCAGTCTTTTGGGCCACTACCTGCAAAGTATATGCAACGCCTACCGAAAGAATTCCACCGTAAGCAATTGGAGCCCAGGCTTGAAGGACAGACTCCAGGTTCACGGGTTCGATGGTGAAAGCAATTAGCAGGTTGAGCAGCGCACAGATGGAGAATTGAATGATGGCAAGCAGAAAACTGTTCATCAGGGGAGAAAGCCAGGCGATGAAAAGCACATGGAAAGTAAATACAATGGCACAGTAAAGTACCAGTTTATCACCCGGTGCAAAGTTAAATCCGTTTGTCATACTGAGCAGGTAAAGTCCTGAAACCGAAAGCAGGGCGCCAATCCACATGCTGATATGCGAACGTTGGCCGAATAACAACCCGGCAATTGGAACAAAAACAACATACAAACCGGTGATAAATCCTGCTTTCCCGGCCGTGGTTTGCTGCAATCCCAATTGCTGGAGTGCGACACCCCCAAAAAGGAAAAGCCCGGTCATGAGGCTTCCAATGATGATTTTCCGCCGGTCGGAAGGATGAGAAACCTTAACGAGGGGTTCCTTTCCTGATGCACCAAAAAAAAGAAAAGGCAGCAGAACGAGGGTGCCTAAGGTAAAGCGCACACCGTTGTAAGTGAATGGACCGACAAAATCCATTCCGATACGCTGGGCTACAAAGGCAAAACCCCAGATGATGGCTGCCAAAAGCAGGACCAAATCTGACCGGAGGTTTTTTTTATACATAGCTGAATCGTAAATCATTCAACGCTGATTTCATCCGCAAACACCCATGCCTTATTCCCGGCACCCGGATGCCATGGGGGGCAAATACCCCGGTTTTTTGCAATGATTTTAATATAGCGGGCTTTCTTTCCTTTTACGCTGAGTGAAAAATCTTTGATGACAGCATCTTCCAGGTGTTCATCAATATCATTGGGAATTGATGCCAGCTTCGTAAACGAGGCATTGTCATCCGAAATCCAAAAAGTGACCTCTTCAGGCATGAAGATCCAGGCGCCCTGGTCCTGCAGGCAGCCTAGCGAAAGTTTTTTGATCGGCTGCGAACTTCCCAGGTCAACCACCGCTTCGATATCTACTCCTTTATAGCCCTGCCAGGATCCTGTCCGGAAGTTATCGCCTCCCCTTAAAAAGTCAATCAGGGCAAGATCTCCGCCTGCGGGATACTGCGCGGAATAGGATGAATTCAAAGTGATCTTGCGGTTTTTAGGTATCTGGATGAACCGGGCTTCGATCGGCAGGCTTTTCTGCAATTCCCTGGTGATTGCAAATGCCCTGATGGTCGTGGTTTTTCGGAAAATAAAAGGGCGCTGGTATACGGCGGACCGCACACTGGGCTCTGATCCATCAAGGGTATAGTGTATGGTTACCCCGGCAAGTGCACACGTGAGCCCGACCACCGTTGAATCCATAAACGTATGGTTTCCCTGGTAAACTGATGGAACCGGCGTGACTGGATATTCAGAGATATAGGATTCAGGAAATCCGCCAAATCCGACACCCCAGGCTTTGTTGGGTTGAGGTCCCATATTGAAGACCAGTTCACCTCCCTTGAGAATATCCGCATGACTGATGTAGCACTTTGTGCAGGGTTTGCCGTTCAGACTGGCCGATTGAATATAGTAATTCTTGTCGCTGATGTTGATGGCTTTGATAACAAGCGATTTTCCGTTTTCAAGGATGATCGTGGCCCTGGGAAAAATGGGCGATCCAAAAGCATAAATACCCGAACCGGGTGTTACCGGGTAAAATCCCATCGCACTGAGTACATACCAGGCCGACATCTGGCCGCAATCTTCGTTGCCAATTAAACCATCAGGGGAATTTTTATAAAAGTCTTTACAGATCCGGTGCACCAGTTCCTGTGTTTTCCAGGGGATTCCTGCATAGTCATAAAGGTAAGCCATGTGGTGGCTGGGCTCGTTGCCATGGGCATATTGCCCGATGAGCCCGCTGATGTCAGCCTGGTTGCGGCCGGTCGTTTTTGAATCGGCGGCAAAAAGGTTATCGAGTTTCAGTGCAAACTGGTCACGGCCATCCATAAGCATCATCAACCCGCTCAGGTCCTGCGGTACATAAAAACTGTACTGCCAGGCATTGGCTTCTGTATAATTGAAATTCACTTCCGCAGGATCGAAAGGAGTTACCCAGGTTTCATTTGATTTGGCACGCATGAACCCGGTGATGTGATCGTACATGTTCTTGTAGTTCTGCGCCCTGATCAGGTAAGCTTTATAATCGTCCTGTTTTTCAAGTGATTTGGCCATCATGGATATGCACCAATCGTCGTAGGCATATTCCAGGGTTTTGGAAACGGATTCGCCTTCACGGTCGGCTGGTATATATCCTTCTGATTTATAATATTTTAATCCAAGTTTGTTTTGTTCAGCACTGTGTTTCATGGCCATCAAGGCCTTTTCTCCGTCATAACCACGGATTCCCTTCAGCCAGGCATCTGCGATAACCGGAACGGCATGGTATCCGATCATGCAACCGGTTTCGTTTCCTGAGAGTTCCCATACCGGCAACATGCCTCCCTCTTCATATTGCCTGAGAAAAGTATTGATAAAATCATTGACACGCTTTGGTTCAATGATTGTATAGAGGGGGTTGGCAGCCCGATAGGTATCCCAAAGCGAAAAGACGGTATAATAATCAAACCCTTCCGCACGATGCACCTTGAGGTCGCGGCCCCGGTACTGTCCATCGACGTCGTTGTAAATGTTCGGTTGCAACAGGGTATGATAGAGTGCGGTATAAAATACAGTCTGCTGTTCCGGAGTGCCACCCTCTGCCACGATCCTGCCCAAGGCAAGATCCCATGAAATCGATGCCTGCCGGGCAATGGAGTCAAAATCCCAACCCGGAATTTCAGCATCAAGATTTTTTCGGGCTCCCTCGGTGCTAACGCCCGAAATTCCAACCTTAACCAGGATCTGTTCATTCGGGGCGCTGGTAAAGGTGAAAATGGCCTTGATATTGTCACCGTCAACCTCTTTCAAATCCGTTGAGATCTGTTCCCCGGATGACAGTGCCGAGGCTTTGAAGGGTTTGGAAAACTTTGCGACAAAATAGATCATCTGCTTCGATGCCCAGGCCTGGGAAACCCGGAAACCTTCCACTTCATCTGTTCCTGAAATTTTAATCCCCGATGCAAGGACCTTGTCGCGATGCTTCAGGTCGAATATCACATTTGCCTGACCTGATGATGGATAGGTGTACCGGTGAATGCCTGCTCTTGCAGTCGTGGTCAGTTCTGCTGTGATGTTGTTCTTCAACAGTTTTACCCGGTAGTAACCGGGTGAAGCCAATTCATCTTTCTTACTGAAAGGCGAGGCATAACCGTAGTCTTTGAGGTTTACTGAACCGATATCCGGCATAAGCAGGATATCACCATAATCGGAACAGCCGGTACCGCTTAAATGGGTGTGGCTGAATCCATAGATCACCGAATCGCTTCCATGATACGCCGAACAGCCGTCCCATCCGTCGAGGCGTGTATCAGGACTAAGCTGAACCATGCCAAAAGGTACGCTGGCCCCCGGAAAGGTGTGCCCATGGCCTCCTGTGCCGATGAAGGGGTTGACATAGCCTGTAAGTGATAAAGGCTTTTGCGCGGTTAAAACACCGGAAACGGCTGCAAGCAGGCAGATTAACAACATCTGAAAGGCATGTTCTGCACTCTTTTTGGTATGGGCCATGGTTGGATTGTGAATGGGTTGAGATAATTTAATAACTATCTATCAAACTTTTAACAACGATTAACTCCGTAATATTCTGATTTTTCTTCGGGGTTGTGAATTGTACATCTATCGCTTCCCCCGGCAGAAGGTCAAAATAATTATTTGAGAATTCTCCTGTTAACGAGGTAGAAAGATACAGGTTTTTTACCAGTTGGTCGCAGGAAAGGTGAATGTTGTATCCGGAAAGTGTTCCTGTTATTTTTGTATCAATAACTGGCACTGGTAATTCCATATCCCTGGGTGAAACAAAATAAAGCATGTTTTTAGTCATGACCTTTCCATTGCCTTTACTTGTCAGGGTTGCCAGCAGAAACACTTTTTTCGGGGGGTGATTTCCCAGCAGGTCTGACCGGAGGGTATCATAATAAACAAGCGAGGTATTTCCCGGGATATCAACGCTGAAACTTTCATCGGAAATGATGTTGCCGTTAAAATCGACAACCTTTACCGACATGAATGCCCTGCTGAGTTGAGGATCATCTGAAGAAACATAAACTTTCACCCGCCCGTTTTCATTTACGGGGGAAATGAGTAATTTACCGTATGCTGCGGGTATTGCATATTGAAGCGCCTTCTTTTTACCGAAGTAATCGCGCGAGGACCATGAAACACCGGGCCAGCAGTCGTTCAGCTGCCAGTACATTGTTCCCATGCAATAGGGTTTGGCTCTCCGGTGTGCCTCGATGGCGGCGATAATCCCTTTTGCCTGCAGGAGCTGGCTGACATAGGCATATGATTCAAAATCTTTCGGCTTATTATAATCCCGTAACAGATATTCATCAATGGTTTCAAATCCCGTGGGATGTTTCTGATGCGCTTTCATTACAGGTGATTCCAATGTGCGGTCTTCAGCCGTTGTGAATTTTTTAATGGTCCGGTAGTCAGGAAATCCCTGGAAACCATATTCCGACATGAAGCGGCCTACTTTTTTTTCATAAGTTAAAAAAGGCTCTTTACCCCACCAAACTCCCCAATAGTGCGAATCTCCCTCGGTGAGGCTTTCGGGGCGGCCCCATCCGTGAAGCGGGGAGGAGGGAATATAGGCCCTTGCCGTATCAAACCTCCTGACATTGTTTGGAAGGATGCCATCGAAAATATAGCGGTAATTCTTGTACACCGCCGCCGAATCTTCAGGAGAATATCCATACTGTTTCTGCCATCCCCAGTTTTTCCATCCTTCATCAATCTCGTTGTTGCCGCACCACAGGGCGATGCAGGGATGCCGCCGCAACCGTACGATGTTCTGTATGGCCTCGTCGCGGACGTTGTCAAGAAATTCCTTATTCCCCGGATACATGGCACAGGCGAACATGAAATCCTGCCAGACCATGATCCCGTTTTCGTCACAGAGATCATAAAACAGATCCTTTTCATAAATGCCGCCACCCCAAACCCTGAGCATGTTCATGTTGGCCTGTTTTACATCATGGATCAGCGCCCTGTAGGCAGAGTCTTTGACTCTTGGAAGGAAGTTGTCCTGGGGGATATAATTGGCCCCCTTTATAAAGACAGGAATGTCATTGACTTTAAAATAAAAGGATTTGCCGGCTGAGTCTTTATCCTGGATCATTGCAATTGTTCGCAGGCCGATCTTCTGATGGCCCTTGCCGGCAAGAGTTCCATTAAAGTAAACCTCGTATCCCAGGTGATACAGCGTGGGATTTCCCATGCCATTCGGCCACCATCGCTGCGGATTTCTGATAGAAAAATCGCTCCTGATCACATTCGGACCCCTGATGAGGCTGACAGGTTGTCGTAAAATTTCGACTGTATCCATGAAGAGCCTGATCTCGGCGGAATCGTCAAGTTCAGAAAACATGGTGAACTGGGCTGCCAGGTCGGCAGCTGAATCGGTCAGTTTTTTCTGAATAAACTGAACGCCTAGCAGGTTCAGGGCGTTCCATTCGCGAATATAAACCGGTCGCCAGATTCCGGAGGTAACCAGCGTAGGCCCCCAATCCCAGCCGAAATGATAGGCTGCCTTGCGACAAACCACTTTTTCGTCGCCCGGAAGTTTATTGGCCAGTTTTTCATACCGGGATTTATTCTCCGGCAGAACAGCCGGAAACTGGATCCGCAGCGAATTGTTCCCGGCATGCAACAATAGTTTGATATCGGCATACCATTCCCGGAACATATTGTCGGCAACCAATATCAGGGAATCATTGAGATAGACATGGGCATAAGTATCAAGACCATTGAAAACCAGGTCGATATGGCGCCAGGCAAAATGACTTTCATCATATTGGAACGTTTTCAAATATTCCCAGCCAACTTCGCCAACCCATTGCACCTTTGACTCATTTTCACGCAGGTAGGGATCGGGAATCAGGTTGTTGCGCATCAGGTCAAGATGAACAACACCGGGCACCGTTGCCGGATACCACTCCTTTGTTCCCGCCCTGCGGAACTTCCATCCGGTGTTCAGTTCGATGGTGTTTAGCTCCTGTGCTCTTGTCGAAAATGAAAATAAAATAACCAACCCAAACAGGAAGAACAGGAAGCAGCGGTTCATAGCCAGCAATTTTTATGGCAAAATTATCATTTTCCCGGGATTAGCTGCCAGAAATCATCCTCTCAGGAGCTCATCAGCCGGTACCAGATAAGACCTCATCCCCCTGGCCCCTTCTCCTGGAGGAGAAGGGGGATTCCCTCTCCTTCAGGAGAGGAGTAGGGTGAGGTAAGGGGTAGGGTGAGGTATTTATGGTTTTATATCAAACGCTTGCATTTTCTTTTTAATTTAGCAAGTACTTTGAAAACATCAGAAATGAATCCTTCACTTATTTTTACCAGGTATGAACCTTGACAAATTAACCGACACTTTTTTTCAACTTTACGGCAAGCCTGAAGATAAACCCAGGTGCTTTTTCGCTCCCGGCCGGGTAAACCTGATCGGTGAGCACACGGATTATAACGGCGGCTTTGTGCTGCCTTGCGCTATCCAGCATGGCACTTACCTCCTTATTCGCCCATGCGCCGACAGGATGGTGCGGCTGGCCTCCACCAACATGGAATTCAGGGCCGAAATTCCCCTGTCGGACCTCTCAAAGAAGGTCGAACGACAATGGGTGAATTATCCCCTTGGGATCTTTGACCAGTTCAGGAAGCTGAATGTATCATTTGCAGGATTTGACATGCTTTATTCGGGGAATATCCCCAATGGCGCAGGATTATCCTCCTCAGCCTCCATCGAAATGGTTACCGCCTATGCGCTCACGGTGCTGCTGAATGCCACGCAGCTTGAAATGATTGACCTGGTGCGGATGTCACAGCGTGCCGAAAATGAATTTATAGGCCTCAACTGCGGCATCATGGATATGTTCGCCATCGGGATGGGACAGAAGGACCATGCCCTCTTTCTCAATTGTCTGACACTGGAATACAAAAAGGTTCCTTTTATACTCAACGGGTTTAAACTCATTATTGGAAACACCAACAAACAGCGGGGACTTGCAGATTCCAAATACAATGAACGCGTTGCCGAATGCCAGCTTGCAGTTACTTACCTGAGCGAAACCCTTTCCATATCCAAACTTGGCGAAATCAGTTTCATGCAGTTTTATAAGATGCAGGATGAAATCCCTGATGAAGTGGTTCGCAGACGGGCACGTCATGTCATTTCCGAAAACCAGCGTGTGCTCAACTCCGTGTCAAGCCTGTTAAAAAATGATATCCTGCAATTCGGTGCGTTGATGAACGCTTCCCACGAATCGCTGCGTGAAAATTATGAAGTGACGGGCATTGAACTCGATACCATGGTTGATGAAGCCAGGAAAATCAACGGGGTTGTGGGTGCGCGCATGACCGGCGCCGGATTTGGAGGATGCACCGTGAGCATAGTACGCGAAGATGTTGTGGAAAAATTCATCGAACAGGTTGGAAGGGAATATCAGGCAAAGACAGGGCTCAACGCCGAGTTTTATATCGCCGAAGTATCCGATGGAGTAAGAGAAATTATATAGAAAATTTACCTTTCCGGGTAATTTATTCCTTATATTCGTAAATCGTAAATCTAAAAGTGTTCTTATGGGCCACAAAAAAGATAAACCAAAGGATAAAGTGAAGAAAGAAAAGAAAGACCAGCAAAAAGATGAGGTTGATCTGAATGTTGCCACTTTTCAATCGGATCATGAAGATGAAGGCCGTGATAAGCTTTCCAAACATGAATATGAAGAGGAACTGGCGAAGCTCCAGGTCGAACTTGTCCGCTTGCAGGAATGGATCAAGTACAAAGGACAGCGTGTAGTTATCCTGTTCGAGGGGCGCGATGCGGCTGGAAAAGGAGGTTCCATCAAGCGGATTACCGAAAGTCTCAATCCCCGCGTTTGCAGGGTTGTTGCACTGGGTGTTCCAACCGAGAAAGAAAAAACTCAATGGTATTTTCAACGATATGTTCCTCATTTACCGGCAGCAGGAGAGATGGTACTCTTCGACCGCAGCTGGTATAACAGGGCAGGGGTGGAGCGGGTGATGGGTTTTTGCTCCGAGGTTGAATATTGGGACTTTCTGCGCTCATGCCCGAATTTTGAAAACATGCTGATCCGCTCCGGGATGATCCTCATCAAATACTGGTTTTCCGTGAGCGATAAAGAACAGGAAAAACGGTTTATCCAGCGGATCAATGATCCCACGCGAAGGTGGAAGATCAGCCCGATGGATGTGGAATCACGTACCAAATGGATCGACTATTCCAAGGCAAAGGATGAGATGTTTTCCTATACCGACACGAAACAATCTCCCTGGTTTGTGGTTGAAGCCGACGACAAAAGAAAAGCGAGGCTCAATTGCATCAACCACCTGCTCAGCATGATCAAATATGACGATGTACCCCGGGAAACAATCATTCTGCCGCCTCTTGAACGCGATAAAGCCTACGTTCGGCCGCCGATGTCGGAACAAACGTTCGTGCCGAATAAATACTGAAATAAAATACATTTACCGTTCTTTCCGGAATTCTTCCTCGGAGATCAGGGTAATCTCCTTTTTTCCGGCCTGTAAAAGTGCTTTGTTGAGGTCCGGAAGTTCTTTTTCACTGTAAACGGCAATATCTGAATTGATTTTATCCACCTCTTTTACAAGTGATGCAAGGCCATTCAGTTGAGAATCAGTAGGCCTTCCTTTGTAGTTCATGACGGAACCATACAGAAATCCGATCTTCTCCCTCAATCGTTCTTCGCCTACAACTTTCCCTTCTTTAACAACGACCATTTTTAGATGCAGACTATCCATGAGGACTTCCGTATCATGAAGTTTCCGGGTAAGTGATTTCGAAACGCCATTGGATCGTTCCCTGGCTGCATCCCTGGCAGATGTTGCCCGTCGGTCAAGCAAGGCCAATGTTTCCAGTGTGTGGTATGCCTGCATGAGGGCATTCTGCCTGGTTTCCTGGTCTGTTATCGAGTACCGGGAGGCAGGATCAAAAAGCAACCTGATCTTTGTATCATAAACCTGGGTTCCCTTATGAAGTTTCACGGTATATTCACCGGCAGGATAATTGGGCCCGATCATGGATGATCCTTCAATCTGTGGAGAAACCGGAACCCTCGGCGGCTTCATCCGTATCGTCCAGTTAATGACATTGATCCCTTTCCGGGTGCCGGCAGGAAGTTTTTGGATCATTTGATCATCCTTGTCAAAAACCTCCATGTACATCTCCCCGAAAACATGTCTTTTTTTCTGGAAGTAAACGATCTGTGCGGCTTCTCTCGGTACCTGCCCTGAGTACTCGTCATCACCGTTCCAACCTTGTCCGGGGAAAGCTTCCCGGATAATATAATCTTTTGACTTCAGAAATGTCAGGTCCGAATTCAGGACTTCATCCGATAACTTCCGCAGAGGAGTAAGGTCATCAATGATCATGATACCGCGCCCGTGTGTGGCGATGACCAGGGACTGGTCACGTGGGTGAACCAGCATATCCATCACAGGAACATTCGGCATATTGCCGCTGAAATGTGCCCAGGTATTGCCCCCGTTGACGGAAATATACAGACCCGCCTCGGTACCAAGAAAAAGGAGGCCAGGGTTTACCAGATCTTCCCTGATGACATGACAGTAGGATTTGACCGAGGTATCTGCCAATGCTCTCCATGTTTTTCCAAGGTCTCCGCTTGTATAAACATACGGGGTTTTGTCGCCCATGCGATGTCCGTCGAAGGTAACGTAAATCCTGTTTTTATCATATCTTCCGGGTTCAACATAAGAGCACCAGGTGGCCTGAGGAAGTCCGGGAATATTTCCGGTTACATTGGCCCAGGTTTTCCCGCCATCGTTTGTCACCTGCAGGTTCCCATCATCGGTACCCGCCCAGATGATCAGGCTGTCCAGCGGCGATTCATTTATAGTATAAATGGTACAGTGATTTTCGGCCGATGAATTATCTGATGTCAAACCGCCGGAAGATTCCTGCTTTTGTTTTTTCGTATCATTGGTTGTCAGATCGGGTGAAATCCGTTTCCAGGTATCTCCGCGGTTATATGTTTTATACAGGTATTGGGCTCCGGTATAAAAATGATTGCCTGTCGGGGAGAAAATCAAGGGTGTATTCCAGTTGAAGCGAAGATCTGCGGTTCCTTCATCCTTAAAGGGTATCAATGATTTATATTCCCCGGTTTTCTTGTAATAGCGGGCAATCCGACCACCCTGGAACTGCCAGTAAAGAATGGTCGAATCCAGCTTATCACAATAAACATAAAATCCGTCCCCATACCCGACACTTTTCCAGTCGGCATTTGAAATTCCTCCTGCAGCGCACGAAGGTGCGTACCACGATCCATTGTCTTGCAATCCACCATAAACATTGAAGGGATCAGCCATATCGACGCTCACATGATAGAATTGTGAAACCGGCAGATTGCGCAGAAACCTCCAGGTATTCCCTTTGTCCATTGAGCAATAGGCGCCGCCATCTGTTCCCATATATATGAAGTTATTATCCTTCCTGCTGATATAGAGCACATGGCAATCGCTGTGATAATTTCCTCCTTCAACCGCTGCTGAACCAAATGTTTTTCCGCCATCCATGCTTTTATACAGGGAAAAACCCGGTTTATAAACGATGTTTGTATCGATGGGGTCAGCGACCAGGTTCGAAAAGTAGAATGGCCGGTCACCGACAGCCTGTGATTCGGAAATCTTGTTCCAGGTCAGTCCTTTATCCGCAGAACGAAACAATGCCGTATTTTTTGCTTCGATCAGGGCATAAACAATATCTGATTTCACAGGAGATACGGAAATCGCTATCCGTCCGAGGATTCCTTCCGGAAGGTCTTTGGTGATCTTTGCCCAGGTCTTGCCGCCATCAGATGAACGGAACAGGCCGCTTCCCTTGCCCCCCGAACTGAACGACCAGGGAGTACGCCGGAATTCCCACATCCCGGCATAGAGAATATCGGGGTTTTGCGGGTCGATCGCTACATCGGAACAACCGGTGTTTTCATCGATATAGAGTATCTTCTCCCATGTTTTGCCGCCATCAGAGGATTGATACAGCCCTCTGTCGGGGCTTGAATTCCAAAGGTTACCCAGAACAGCAACATAGAGGAGATCAGCATTTCCCGGATGAATGATTATCCTGGCGATCCGCTCAGATTTGTCCAATCCCATCTTTTTCCAGGTCTCACCGCCATTGGTCGTTTTATAGATCCCGTTTCCTACCGAAGTGGAATTTCTCACCCATACTTCACCGGTTCCAACCCACACGGTATCAGGATGATCCTGATCGATGGCAATGGAACCGATCGATTGGTTGTATTTGTCAAAAACCGGCTTGAAAGTTGTACCGAAATTTTTTGATTTCCACAATCCGCCGCATGCCGCTCCCACGTATACGAGTGCAGGATTTTTATCCACTGCATCAATCGCTGAAATCCGGCCGCTCATGGTGGCGGGTCCGAGTTGCCGGGCAGTGAGGTCGCCAAAAGTATTCTCATCAACCTTCACGGTTATCTGCGTGAAACCGGAACCTGAAAGTAGAATGAACACGAATAACAGGACAGGAAGGATCTTCTGCCATGGCATTTGTTGAGGATGGTTGGTCATATTATTTCTTTTTTGCTGGTTTCACAAACAAACTGTCGTTCAGGTCCTTATTGACCTCATATTTGATGATCTCCACGGTTGAGACCGTCTGGCCTTTAACCTTATTCTCAATGGCGAATGGCATCAGCGCACCACTCACATCTTTATAATTGCTTATGTATCCTTCACCTTCCGTTTCATTTCCCTGGATTTTACTTACTGAGGAAACTTTAAGTTCAACAAAACTCTCCGCATCGATATAATATGTTTCGATATTTCCATCTGCTAAATTGGTTTTGATCTTATAAACAGGTGTTCCTTCCATATCATCCTTCCCGATGAGTTCAACTTTATGTCCTTTCTCTTTCCAGTTGTAAAGGGATCCCTCAAAATCTGCCTGTTCCTTCATTCCCTTCACCTCATCCGGGTTCATTTCCTGCGGGTCGGAGGAGCCCGACCACGGAACAACGCTCCATCCGGCCTGTCCGTCGAAAACCTGGAGCATTTTATTTCCCTGGATCTCCACTTCAACCCTTATTTTACCCGGACGTTTCATGTACATGATTACGGGAAACTCCATTCCCTGCGCCAAAGTTTTTCCTGTCATCGTAAGGGTTTTCCAATCTTTTACCAAATCCAATCCGGTGGTTTGATAATATTTTGACAGAATTTGGTCCAGGTTCATTTCCTGTGTCTTTCCCGAAATGAATACAAACAGGACAAGAAAAGCGGTAATTGAGGTTAACTTTTTCATTTTATAAGATTTAAGGTTCAGGAGATCAATGATCAATTAATTTAGAATGATCCAAAACTAATGAGAAACTTTCGAATTTTCAAGTTAATTAAAAAAAATAATAATTTACGATTTACGATTTGCGATTTACGATTTTGTTAGGACGGGTGAAAAATCAGGAGTGACAAGTGACTATGGTAATTTCATGACAATTATCTTACCTGTTGATTCCATTTTTTCGCTGACGAGGGAATAATCGTAAAATCCTGCCGGTAATCCTCCGGCGTTCCAGTTTATAAAATGTTCTCCCCGGATTGACTATCGTTTACAAACTGCATGACCTTCAGCACGGTTGAGTTATATGTTTCCGGGAAAACCTGGATTTTAAACCCTTGGAGGGTCACGGATTTTGCACTTTATATCGGAATAACCAGATCCACCCTGGTTCCCATTGACAGGCCGTGTTCATCTTTGAGGTCGATAACCTGCACCTGTGCACCGGTGGTATTCAGTTTGTTCATCATCTCAATCCGCTGGGAGGTAACTTTCAGTCCATGCGATTTATGGGTGGCCGACTTGCTTTTTAATGTCGACGCCTTGTCCCTGCCGATCCCGTCATCCGAAACTGAAATATTGAGGTAACCCTCGTTCTTTTTTTTAATATCGACGATGATCGTACCATCCGTTTCTTTTTGCATCAGTCCGTGCCAGATGGCATTTTCAACAAACGGCTGCAGGATCATCGGTGGGATCATGATTGAATTGGTATCCACATCTTCACCGATGTGGTACAGACACCTGAATTTATTGTCAAATCTCGCACTCTCAAGCAAGACGTATAATTTTAATGTTTCCAGTTCCTTTGTCATGGATATGGTTTCACTGCGTGAATTATCCAGGATAAGGCGTATCAGTTTTGAAAACTTGATCAGGTATTCGGAGGCTATTTCATGTTTTTGGTCAATAACGAAACTGTTGATAGAGTTCAGGCAATTAAAGATGAAATGCGGGTTCATCTGCGCCCGCAGCGCTTTGGTTTCCGCCTGGGCAAGTTGTTTGTTGAATTCTGTGACGAGTTGCTCTTTGTCACGTTTTCGTTTATAGCGGAGCCGGCTGAATACGGCCAGGCCGATCAGCAGTAAAAATAAACCGGCCGCAAGGTAATATTTGCGTTGTATGGCTTTCTGCGCCTGCAATTGCTCAATTTTATTTTCCTGGATTTGTTCGCGTTGTTCAATCTCATACGCTGCAATCCTGCCTTGTGAATTTATATTACTCAGCGAATCCTGGATTGCCTGGTATTGCACCAGGTATCGAAGCGATTGCAATGAATCACCTCTGCCAAGCAGGTAGGTATGCAGCTCGTTGGTGTATTTTAAAACTAGGGGTTGATTCTTGTCCTCCTTTGCCTTTTTTAACGCCACTTCGAGCGATCTGAGCGCCTGCCCCTGACGACCCGTGGCCCTAAAATAGAGATAGTTGCAATAGTCTAGCTCCAGGGGACCGTGGTTGGAAACAATGTTGAATTTACCTTTTTTTTCCATTTTTTCAACCGACGAAAGATAGAAGCGGGCACTGTCGGTGTTCTTCATCTCCAGGTGAACTGCGGCAATGCTGACCATATTCAGGGCAATAAACTGACTTTGAATATCCGGCCAATATTTTTTCTCCTCATAATAATACTGTAGCGCACGCTTGTATTCTTTCTGTTTAATGAGAGATCACCAAGATTATTGTAAATGTAGGTGATCATGGAAGGATTATCAATAATAAGAAAATCTTTCAGCCCTGATTCCAGGTATTGCCGGGCTTTTTGTAAATTGCCCCACAACAGGTACATATTGCCGACGATCGCGCTCTCGGATGCATACCCGTATGCATCCACCGATTTGGAAGCAGACCTGGCACGAAGGTAATATTCGATGGCCTTGTCATAATCTCCCAGTGAGTAATAGTACCCGGCAATGCTATGATAGCATGACGCTGTGTTTTCCAGCGGGCCGTATCTTCTGTAGAAAGCAGCCTTCGCTGAATAATACTGAAACCGCTCTGTTTGTTTGCCTAATTCATAAAACAAAAGCCGCATCATGTGAAGCGGAGAATTGTTCATCAGTTGAACGACCTGCAAAGAATCCAGCCCATCGATCGCACTTTTTATTTTATCGAAAGCGCTGTCCAGTTTATTGTTGTCCCAAAGTATAAGCCCTTGATAATAGCGGCCATAGATCAACCCCTCCCTGTAATGTCGTTTTTTCGACAGTTCGTAGACCTGCTTTAAACAAGCCGTCATTTCATCCTGTCCGACATTTATGAGCAAGGCAAGGCGGATCAGGAGTTTTATTTTAATTGTATCATTTTTTTCTTTGGGAATCTGCGACCGAAGTGAATCGGCAACGGTTGGCATGGCATAACCGGTACAACTGAAAAAAATAATCAGAAGTAAGGCTATTCCAAAATGGCCGATGGCAGATTTCATGGTCTTGCCATCTACTTGATAATAATTATTTTACCAGTATTCACCTGTTGCCTGCTCCTGAGTGTATAATAATAAAATCCTGATGACAAGCCAGCTGCATCCCATTTAACAAAATGTTCACCTTTGGTTTGATTGCCAATGCCTGGTTGCAGGATTTTCCGGCCCGTGGAATTAAAAATCTCAAGGGTTACGTGGCTTTCCTCGGGGAGATAATATTGAAAAGTGACACATTCATTCACCGGGTTTGGATAAACTTTGCAACGCAAAGAAGCGGATCGAATGCCATCCGGCACAGCAGTATACATGTCGAAAAAATTGATGATCCGGTTCAAAAGAACTTCCCTTATGTTTGGTAGCTCTCCATCATTTAAGCGGGACAAAGCATAGGAAAAGCAAAATGTTCGCCGGTTACCGGGAATTTGTTGTTGAACAGCTACGGTGCCGTAATTGCTTTCAGTAAAGGCAGTGATGCCATCTACAGAGGGTGTAAACATATCAATATAGGAATTGGAACTCTGACTATTACCAGTGAAAACCATTCCATTTGTTAATGCTTCCGGTCGTCCGGCCAGGCTATCGACCGGGTTATTGGTGCCCAGGACTGCGGATGAAAGGCCAAACAATTGGTGCAAGTGCGTGTTGTCGCCCTGGTCGTAACTCATTGCAACGTCTCCTTCGAGGTATACGTAACCGCCATTTTCAAGATAGGCAGTGATCATGCTTGCCATTTGGTCATCGAGTTGTGTCCATCCAGACAATACGTTTCCGTAGGAAAGGAAGACCGCTGAAAACCCTTCCAGGTTTTCCGGGAATTTGGTAAGGTATTTGACCGGGTAAGATCCTTCGATGAGATGATCCCTGATAAAAGAGCCGCTGTAATCATGTCCGCCGGAAACACCTTCATAGACCATATAACCGCTGTTGACGGTGATCAGTCCTGCCTTGATTAAAGTGTCAGATTTAAACCTGTTGGAGGCAATCAGCCTTACCGTGTAATTACCTCCGGTATTATAAGTCCAGGACGGATTCTGCTCATAAGAGTCGATGGTACCATCATTATTGAAATCCCATTGCCAGGAAGTTACCTTGTATCCGGAATCACTGAGCGAGATATCAGAAAAGTGAACCTGCAAGGGTGCACCGCCTGTTTTTTTATCGGTGATAAAATTCGCCAGTATATATCCCTGGGGCATTGTGTAACCAAAAAAATCCATCGTTTTCAGCATGACATTGTATCGCGAAGTGAGCGTATCCCTGTCGCGGAGAGCGGCAAGTGTGTATCCCATGTAAAAAGATTTTTGCCCCTCGGCAGCTGTTCCGTCGTACATGATGGCAACATTGCCTGTGCCGTAATTGCGTTCTTTAAATGCAATGAGCGCCCCGGTTTTCGGGGTCATCCGGTCAATATGCCAGTTGTATTTCTGATCCGATCCCGCAAAAACCATCCCTTTCATCGGAGAACTCATTTCCCCCTTCAGCGTATCGATCTGATTTTCAAGGTTTGTCACAACAATCGTATTCAGGCCAAATAATCGCTTGAGGGTATCCCTGTTCGCATAATTGTAAATATAATAGAACATACCACCCATCTCCATGTACACATTTCCGCCGCTTTCGAGATAATGCTGTAATGTGGCTGAATTGCTTTGTGTTAATGGTGTGCCTTTATCACTGTACTCGCCGATATTGCCAAAAGACAGGAAAACGGTTTCAAACCCTTTCAGTTCAGGAAAGGAATTGGTATAGGTATAGTCGTACCCGAGATGGTCAAGAAAACCGGCGATGAATGTGCCGCTGTAGTCCTGTCCGCCTGCCTCTCCTTCAAAAACCAGTATCCCTGACGGGGCAACCAGCACCTCGAAATTGATATCCTTGCCTGCTATGATTTCCAACGATGATTGGAAATGAAGGGTCATTTTTGCAAAGTGGCTGGTTGCGCTGGCTCCAACCAGAATCTGCAACTGATTCTGGATGCTGAAGTAAGAATCAGGCGGGATGTTTACGGTACCTGTTCCATCGAGGATGGTGATATCAGGGTCGTTTGTCGTTATGGTGAAATTTACATCGCCGGCACCTGTCGTTTGCATGCAATTGCGAAGATTGAAATTTAAAATCACATTTTCGCCTGCTTCATTGATGCCATTTCCGTTTGCATCTGCAGGGCTGACAGAAAGTAAATCGATTTTGAGGTACGGCATTGTTACATTCTGATCTGTTAGCATGCGATAGGCATTCACCCTGCCAGACCCCAGCATGGTAACATAACCGGGATTGAGGGAATCGATGTTGTCGGCTGATCCGAGCAACTGCGTGATAAGCTGTTCATTCGACCAACCGGGATGAAATGATTTTAACAACCCGAAACAGCCTGCTATCAGCGGTGAAGCCATGGAGGTTCCCGACATAAGGCCATAGGCATCCCCGGGAATGGTGCTTAGAATTCCGCCTTCATTGCCACCACCGGGCGCCGCGATATCCACCGCATGGTTATAACTTGAATAAACTGCCTTGGTGTCGTCCACACTGACAGAAGCAACGGATATAACATTCAGATAATCAGCCGGATAAAACAGCGGGGAATTGTTGTCATTGCCTGCTGCCGCTACCACGATGCTGCCCAGGCCGGCTGCATAGGATATTGCCTCCTGGTCGGCAATGGAATAACCACCTCCTCCCCAGCTGTTTGAAATGATATCCGCCCCGTTTTCGGCTGCATATATGATGCCATCATAGGCATACGGCAATGTGTTGTTTGCATCAACGCATATCGGCATTATCTTCACATTCCAGCTGATGCTGGATATTCCTTTCCCGTTATTGGTTCTGGCATCTGCAATCCCGGCACAATGAGTACCATGGGATCCCATGGGGTTTCCAGCGATTGGATTCGGGTTCCCGCTGCTGTTTATAAAATTCCAGCCTACCAGGTCATCGGGACGATCGTTCAGGTCATCGTCAATACCATTCAGATCGCCGGGATCAAGTACCCACTGACCCGCGATAAACTCTATGGTATGTCCGTCATTATCGGCATCTTCTCCCAGGTTTTGCCATATGTTGCTGAGCAAATCAACGTGTTCCCAGTCCACACCGGTATCGTTGATGGCAATGATGACCGGATCGGTCCCGTTTTCACCTTTGTGAATTGCCCATGCCTGCGGGGCCATGATTTGAGGAAGATGCTGCAAATGGCTGAACAAGGAGTCGTCAGGCACATCGCATACATGATCCACCGGAATCACTTCGGCATATTCCACTTCAGGGTCCGCTGAAAATGCTTTCACAACGTCTCCCGGAGGGAAGTTCTCAGGAAAGGATATTTTATAGATGCGCGACAGGTCGGGCAATCCTGCACGCATTTTTGCAGGGTTGTAGTGGAATCGCTTTCCCAGTTGGTTAACCTGGTAGTAAGCAACCTTTTCATCAAGGGATTTGATTCCGAAATTGACAGACCCGGATTGTTTGCCGAATTCCCCGGCACCTTGTTTGAGTTTAATAGTGATCATCCCCTGTACACATTGAGAAGGCAATAAGGAAGGTGCCATGGAGCTGCGAACTGCTTCCGGACCGGGTTTGTCCATCGGCACCCGGGTCTGGCTGTTAACCGTTATCCCAAAGCCCGAAAAAGCTAAAACGATGATCAAAATGTGTAAATGTTTTTTCATATTAATTTCAGAGTTTACAATGTCAAAGGTAGGTGGCCTGATTTTTATTTTTTTCTATTCCTAAACCCTATTTAAACACTTTTTAATGGAAAAATTGCGTCTTTGAAAAGGAAATATATCCTTCTAAAAAGTTGTCAATGTCATCAATTAAACCCTTGGAGGGTCATGGACCTTCCAAGGGTCGGGTTAAACAATTGAATTTTTCGGTTACATTTCATATCGGAATGATCAGCACTACCCTGGTCCCCGTTGGATGGCCACTTTCATCTTTGAGGTCAAGCACATCCACCTGTGCGCCGGTTGAATTCAGTTTGTTCATCATGTCGATTCGCTGGGATGTAACTTTCAAGCCATGCGATTTGTGAGTGGCCGATTTGCTCTTTAACGACGCAGCTTTCTCCCTGCCAATCCCGTCATCGGTGACGGAAATGTTCAGGAATTCTTCATTCTCTTTTTTTATTTCCACCGTAATGGTCCCTTCGGTTTCCTTTTGCATCAGCCCATGCCAGATGGCATTTTCCACGAATGGCTGCAAAAGCATTGGCGGTATCATGATGGTACTTGAATTGACATCATCTGCTATTTGATAAATGCATTTGAACCTGTTTTCAAACCGGGCACTCTCCAGCAAAACATATAACTTCAATGTTTCCAGCTCCTTTTCGATGGAAATCGTTTCGCTGCGTGAATTATCCAGTATCAGCCGGATAAGTTTCGAGAATTTAATAAGATATTCGGAGGCTATTTCATGCTTTTGGTCCATGACAAAACTGTTGATGGAGCTCAGGGAATTGAAGATGAAATGCGGGTTCATCTGCGCCCGCAACGCCTTTGTTTCCGCCTGGGCCAGTTGCCTTTTAAAATCGGTGGTGAGCTGCTCCTTGTCTCTTTTACGTTTATATCGAAGCCGGCTGAGCAAGGCCATGACCGCCAGGAAAAGGAAAACTCCGCCAACCAGGTAATAGTTCCGTTGTGTGGCTTCCTGGGTGAGCAATTGTTGAATTTCATTCTCTTTTTGTTGCTGCAGTTGCTCAATTTCAAATGTCGCTATCCGGGCATAGGTACTCTTGGCGTTCAAAGAATCCTGGAGGTTTTTGTATTGAACCAGGTAACGAAGGGCTTGAAGCGAATCTCCTGTTTTAAGCATGCAGGTATGAAGTTCATTGGTATATTTTAAAACAAGAGGCATTGACCTGGATGACTTTGCTAGTTTCAATGCGGCTTCAAGATGTTGAAGTGCCATGCTTTTATTCCTGGTTGCAGCGTAATACAGGTAGAGGTTATAATCAATTTCGGCATTTCCGTTCGAAAAAACAAGCCCCAACCTGTCTCTTTGCCTTAACTTCTCCGCGCTGTCGAGGTAAAGCCATGCACTGTCCAGGGAATTCATCCTGAGGTGAACTGCCGCGCAGTTTACCAAATTTATCAATTGTAACTCAGGGATGGCAATGTGCCGTTTCCCCTCAAAGTAATATTGCAAGGCTCTTTTGTAATCCTTTCTTTGAAAACAGAGATCACCCAATTGGTGATAACAAAAAAACAGATTCAGTTTTAACTGCTTCAATTCTTTCAGCGCCGACCGGAGATAAACTTCAGCTTTGTTCAGGTTACCCCATAACAGGTATTCAGACCCGATGACTTGAGTTTCATTTGCATAGGCTTCAGGGCTAAAAGATTTATAGACATCCCGCGCACGGAAATAATACCCGATCGACTTATCGTGGTCACCCAGATAGGCATAATATCCCGCAATTCCATGGTAACAGTTCGCCGTATTTTCAATCGGGCCATGCTTTTTGTAAAAGGCAAGTTTCTCATTATAATATTGAAATTTCTGTTCTTGCTTGCCCGCGAGGTTAAATAACCAACGAATTTCTGATAGTGGCCGATAAGTAAGATTTTGTATATAGCCTAATGAGTCCAATCCATCAATACAACTCTTGTATTTTTCAATAGCTTCATCATACCTGCCTGCATGGAGAAGCAATCGTCCTTCATAAAACCGGCCCCATATCAGTCCGTAGCGGAAACCTATCTTCTTTGAGAGTTCGTAGGCAACCTTTAAGCAACTATCCCTTTCAGCATCATCGAAAAAATAATTAAAATCTATCAGCAATTTAACTTTGGCTGTATCACTGGCCATTTTTGAAATTTTCAACTGAAGACTGTCCCTCATGGCTTTCTGGGCAAATGTACTTTTACTGATCCAGCAGGCCAGGATGAGCATTATCCAAAAATACAATGGTGCTGGCTTCATTGGTCAATTGTCAATTGTCACTTCTCGTCGCTTCTGGTTTTAATAAATTTTCCGATTTCGGTATCATCGGCATTTACAAGTCTGATGATGTATATTCCCACCGGAAGCGAGCTTACATCCATCTCCACAACCGAGGCCTGTACCATTTGCCAGATCAGTTTCTGACCGGTCATCCCATAAATTGAGAGGCTGCCCGTTAAAAGACTTCCTGTTCCGGAAGGTGCGATTGTTATCTTATCCGTGGCAGGGTTGGGATAAACCTTCAGATCGTTTTTTACACCGATTGTTTGCTGATTTTCATTTATCCCGAGTCCGTAACCCCCATTTGTGGTTTTCAGAATAGTACCGCCATTGCCAACAATGTACCCTGTTTTGGAATCGGCAAAGAAAACGGAAGTCAGTGAATTATTTGTTTTGACCGACAAAGTATCCCAGGTTGTCCCTCCGTTGATCGTCCGGATGATGGTGCCGTTATCTCCCACCGCAAAACCGGTGCCTGGACCGGTGAAATAAACTGATTTTAAAACTTCGGAGGTTCCGTTGGCAATATTTAGCCAGGTTGTTCCACCATCAGTGGTTTTCATGATGATTCCACCACCCCAGTTATGTCCTCCGGCGGCGTACCCGGTATTTGCATCGGTGAAGTATATTGAATTCAAAGCTGCATGTATATCACCGGTGGACATGGTGGCCCAGGTTGTCCCGCCATCGGTTGTTTTCATGATCATTCCTTCGTATCCCGACACAAAGCCGGTATGTTGATCGAAAAAATAAACGGATGTAAACTGAGCTCCCCAATAATGTGAGATAGCCCAGGTTGTTCCGGCATCTTCGGTTTTCAGGATGACTGACTCATAATGATCGAGATTATAATGGGTACCCACCGCAAATCCGATGCCCGCATTGGTAAAACAGACCGATTTCAACCAATAATTCGTCACATTGGGCAAAGTAATCCAGGTTGCCCCTCCATCCGTGGTTTTTAACATTTTTCCATAGTAATCGCATACAGCATACCCTGTATCTTTACTGGTAAAGCAAACGGAAGTAATATCATACGATGTACCGGCTGCCTGTGTTGCCCAGGTTGATCCACCGTCAATGGTTTTAAGCATGGTTCCGCGATTACCGGCTGCATAACCCGTATTGGCATCTACGAAAAAAACTGAATTTAACCCGGCAGTGGTAAAACTGCCCGACAGGGGATGCCAGGAGGAACTGCTTCCGGTCATTTTCAGGGTAGTTCCGTAAGCACCCACTGCGTACCATGTATCTGCATCAGCCTGACAGACTGAGTTCAATGAATAAGACGTACCATTCGACAAAGTGCTCCAGGTTGTGCCTCCATCGATGGTTTTAATGATGATTCCATTGCTGCCCATGATATAGCCAGTGTTGTCATCGGTAAAGGATACAGAAATTAACCTGCTGAATGTCCTGCCCTCTAAATGGTTCCATGTTGCGCCTCCATCGGTGGTTTTAATGATGGTTCCATTGTCACCAACTGCAATGCCTGTCATTGAAGTAAAAAAGGCGGCTGAATACAAATCAGATGTTGTGGCGCTGGGCAAAGTGGTCCAGGTAGAACCTCCGTCGGTGGTTTTACAAATAGCTCCCGACATTCCCAAAGCAATCCCGGTACTGGCTTCTGTAAATGAAAGGGAGGCGAATGAACCACCAACCAATTCTGAAACAACATTCCAGGTCGAGCCTCCATCAATGGTTTTAATAATGACTCCGAATCTCATCAGTTCCCCGGCAGGGAAATAATCACCAGCCGCAAAGCCAGTATTTGCATCGGTAAAGCAAACAGATCTTAAATTATAGATTGCTCCGCCTGGTAAAACGGACCATGTGCTGCCTCCGTTGGTCGTTTTTAAAATGACTCCCCGGTCGGCGTACATGCTGTATAAATATCCACCAACTGCATAGCCCGTGCTGGCATCGGTAAAATATACGGATGTCAAAGTATAGGGAGTTCCGCTCAATTGCCTGGTCCAGGTTGAGCCTCCGTCGATGGTTTTAAGGATGGTACCGGCACTGCCAACGACATATCCTGTATTGACATCCGTAAAACAACATGCATTGAGATGGTTTCCTTGCGGAAACGGGTTTTGCCAGGTCCACTGCGAATTAGCATAGAGCCCTGCCATGAGCAGGAGGATTGAAAGAAAAAGAATTTTTTTCATACCCGAAAGTCAATTTTCGATTTGCGATTCATTTCTGCTCCTTGCAAGGGGAAGATTGCTGCTCAAGGATTTTCAGAAATACAAAAATAGGAGGCAGGTATAGGGAAGTAAAGCGGTAGTTGGCAGTTGGTATGAATTAATTGGTAACCGGTAGTATTTGGCCGGCAGTTGGGGGAGACTTTCTTTCAGAATCGCTTGAAAACCTTTAAAAAATCGGTTTTTCGTGTACGGGCTACCTGCAGGGTTGCGCCATTGCTCATGATCACCTCACCGCCTTCGCCACGAATATATTTTTTTACCTGTTTCAGATTGATCAGGGTAGAATGATGGATACGGAAAAAGCTGTATTCACTGAGTAATTCGTCGAGGTCGCCCAACGTTTTTGAAAGCAGGAGTTCACTTTTATCAAGCAGAAACATACGGGTATAACTGCCATCTGCTGTGCAATATACGATATCATTCACCGAAGAAAATGTCAATCCGTCTGTGGTAGGCAATGCAATTGTCTCTGGCAGGAGCTTGTTATGCACCGCGGTAGCCATCTGAATCTGGGTTTTGCTAATTAAATTCTGTTTGTTTTTTAACTTTTCAATAGCAATGGCAAGGTCTTCTTTCCCGATTGGTTTCAGGAGGTAATCCAGGGCACTGTATTTAATTGCTTTAATAGCATATGTGTCATAAGCTGTAGTAAAGATCACCTCAAAAAACAGTTGTTCGAATTTTGAAAGCAGGTCAAATCCGTTCAACAGCGGCATTTCAATATCAAGGAAAACAACATCGGGATGATGCTGCTGAATCAAAGCGAATGCCTGTGTTGAATCGAGGCAGGTTGCAAGAATTTCCACCTCCGGGAAATTTCGTTCCAGGAGATTGGTCAATGTGTTGATACAATGCTTTTCGTCATCGATTAGGATACACTTCATCTTCTTTTTTTGAATAATAAATAAATCCCTTGTCACTCATCACGTGTCACGGTTTGCCACAGACCTATTTAATCACTGAAAACCGGTACACCGTCTTTTCCAGGAACTTCTCTCCGGGTCGCAGGATGGTGTTTGGAAATGCCGAATGATTGGGAGAATCAGGAAAATGTTGGGTTTCAAGGCAAAGACCATAATGTTGCCCATAAACTTTTCCACCCTTGCCTCTGATGGTGCCATCCAGAAAATTGCCGGAATAAAATTGAACTCCGGGCTGTGTGGTCAGGATCTCCAGTTGGCGTCCCGTGCGCGGGTCATACAGCTGAGCGGCCATCGATAATTCACCGGTTTTCTTCTTTAAGACATAGTTATGATCATATCCACCCTTCACTTTCGCAATTTGTTCTCCAATTGCACGCGAATTGTTGAAATCCATGGCGGTTCCTCTAACAAAAGGCAGATCACCTGTAGGTATCAATTCATCGTTCACCCGGGTATACTGATCTGCATAGAGTGTAAGGATGTGCCCCAGAATGCTGGTATCGGCTTTACTCAGGTTGAAATAGGTATGGTTGCACAAATTTACCGGGGTAGCCTGGTCCGTTTCCGCTTCAATCAGGGTGATCAGCTCATTGTAATCATTCAGGGAGTATGTTACTTTTACTTTCAGGTTTCCGGGAAAGCCTTCTTCTCCATCTTTGCTCAAGTAGTTCAGTTCAAGTTTTGGTGTCAGGGTATCTGTAATTTTGCCGGGATCCCATACAACCTTGTCAAACCCCTTCAATCCGCCGTGCAGGCTGTTGTTCCCGTTGTTGATGGCGAGCTGGTACAGTTTTCCATTCAGGGTGAACTTTCCTTTGGCGATCCGGTTCGCATACCGGCCGACAATGGCGCCAAAATAGGGACTATTGGCAATATACTGTTCAAGACTGTCGTAGCCGAGTACAATGTCGCCTGTATGGCCGGTTTTATCGGGGAAAAGGATCGAAGTGATGATGGCACCGTAGTTAGTGATCTTCACGGTCATGCCGTTGCTGTTGGTGAGCGAAAAAAGGAAAACGTCTTTATGGTCTGCCTGTCCAAATGATTTTTTCATGATCGGGGAATGTTTATTTGAAGGCAATAAATTGCTTGCTTTATTCAAAATGATTGAATCAGTATCCTGTTTTTTTTCGTCTCCGATATGTATTTGGCAGGAAGTACCAGTGAATAATATCGATATCAGAAAAAAAAGAAATAAAATCTTTTGCATAACCCGGATGTTAGATTTTTCCACAAACTTATCAAAACTATATCATGTATCCAACAGTTCTTTTTACTTTTGAGCGCTTTTGCCATTTTTCAATTGTAAATCGTTTCCCCCCATGCTCCCTCTTCAAACCAAAGTCGTCCTTATCACCGGTGCTTCTTCCGGAATCGGAGCCGCCGCCGCGCTGGCCCTCGATGCAGCCGGGGCGAAGGTTGCCATTGCTGCCCGTAGAAAAGTGAAACTGGATGACCTGGCCCTGCGTATGCATGGTCCGCTCGTGTTGGTTAAAGACCTGTGTGATGACCATTCAGCCCGGGAAATGGTTCAAAGTGTTGTCGGGCATTTTGGCCGGATCGATGTGCTGATCAATAACGCAGCCAGCATCATTGTTGCAAAGTCAGATGTTGTCAGGCCGGCTGACCTCCTGAGCGCGTTTTCCACCAACCTGATTGCTCCCGTTGCAGCCACCCAGGAAGCCATCAGCCACATGCTTAAACAAGGTGGGGGCCACATCATCAACATCGGCTCACCCGGCTTCATGATGGGCATTCCGTTTTACGCCCCGTATGTTTGTTCGAAAGCGGCATTTTCAGCATGGACCCGTACCATTCAGGCTGAATGGGCTGGCACAAAAATCCTGGTAAGTGAATATTTTCCGGGTTATATCAAAACCGATTCAAAACCCGATTCCCGGCTGGGTATGATCGAACAGGATTTCCTGATGGCAGACAAACAAAATATGATCACCCGGCTTTTCACAAAACCGAAATCGCCGGAGGATGTTGCCCGGCAACTGGTAAAACTCATCCTGAAGCCTGAAACACTGGTATATTCGGATATCAGCGTAAAAATCGGTGCATTTATCTCCAATATTCCCGGGTTCCGGTTGAACATTGCCCGTCAGATGGCTGAAAACGCCCGTGGAAAAAAAAATCTTACTATTTTTGACACACCCTGACGGGGTCCAACACCCTGACGGGGTCAAAACCTTTACTTAATGAGAACACAAATCCCTTTAAAAGACCGCAAAACAGATTATATCTACCTGGCATTCTTCTTCCTTAACCTGTTATATATTACCTATATTGTTGATCTTGAACAGCTTGTAATTAAAGACCCTGACAATTTTCAGTATCCGCTGTGGCCGCTTCCTTTTCTGGTGGACATGGTACACTGGTGGGGAAGCAGTTTCGATCCGCTGCAATGGGCAAGGCCAACATGGTGGAAAGCGACAATCTGGCTTGATGCAGTATTCTTCGGACCCTACTATCTGTTTGCTGTTTATGCCTTTATCAAGGGTAAGGACTGGATCAGGATCCCAACGATCATCTACTCCTCAATTCTCTTTACCAATGTTTTCATCATCATGAATGAAGAATACTGGGGGCCGCATGCCACCTTCGCACCGTTCATTGTTACCCTTGCAAATGCACCCTGGTTTTTATTCCCGGTGTTTCTTGTATGGAAAATGTGGAAGCATGAACATCCGTTCACCAGGGAGTGAAGCTTATTTCTCCAGTTCCTTGTTCATCTTCGCAACCAACTGCCTGTATCTTTCCAGGTTTGCCGACTCGACAGGTGTCGAAGGCGGCGATTCAAGTTTCAGAGGATCGGTGGGGGTTTCATTGCGGTAAACCCGAAAATCGAGATGTGATCCGGTTGAAAGCCCGCTGCTTCCCACGAAACCGATCACCTGTCCCTGCTGGACATGCAATCCTGGTTTTAATCCCTTGGCATAACCCGATAAATGAGCGTAGGTGGTGGTATATGTCGAATTGTGGCGGATACTGATAAAACGGCCATAACCCCCGTGAAACCCTGCTTCGTTTACATGGCCATCGCCCAACGCTACCACCGGGGTGCCGCGGGGCGCTGCATAATCAACCCCGAAATGCGGGCGTGCAATGCGCAGGATCGGGTGCATACGCGAACGGGAAAACCGGGAACTGATGCGTGAAAATTTCAGAGGAGCTTTCAGAAAGGAGCGCTGCAGGCTTTGCCCTTTGTCATCAAAATAGGAACCCTTTCCATTCTGCTCAAAATGGTAGGCATAAAAATCTTTGCCATTGTTTTGGAATTTGGAAGCCAGGATGCGGTCGATGCCAACCAGTTTGCCGTCAACAAAGATCTCTTCATAGATCACTTTGAAATTATCCCCCTTTTGTAAACCGTAAAAATCAATCGTCCAGGCATATACATCAGAAAGTGCCAGGCCAAGGTTGACGTCAAGCTTGTTCTCCACAAAACAGCTCCAAAGGGAACTCTTAATAGTTCCGGTAGCAGTCTTGACAAGCCGGGTGACCTTTTTCTTGTCCTTATGCACCTTGACTGAATCCCGGAGGTCGTATATTATATAGTCGATCGGGTTGATCTCATAAATGAAATACAGCGTTCTCCTGGTTGTATCTTTTGAAAATATCCTGGCATACCTGTTACCTGCCTTGATTTTCCTCACATCAAAGATTTCTTTCGTATCCCTGGCAATATATTCGACCGCATCTTCAGATGCATATGATGAAAGTATGGTGGAGAGGTTTTGGCCATCTGCCACTGTTCCGTAGGCGATCGCCACGCTGTCGAGCCTGATTCCGTATGCCAGGGGTGGGGGTGGGGCAGGCATTTCAGATTTTACAGGCATTTCTCGTTGGTAATATAGAAAAACACCAATCACCACAATGAGGCCAAGTACGAAAAAAAGTGCAATGAGGGAGGAAGTCCTGAAAGTTATTTTCTGCATAATGGTTATTTCTTTACCCTCCCCCATGGGATGGCCCTAGTCAAAAGTCAACTTTATCTGCACAATCTCAGGCCTGTTCCCGAGCCTCACAGGAGGCCCCCACGTACCAAAACCGGTTGATACATAAAAATGCGTCTTCCCGATCTGACGGTAGCCGCAACTGATTTCGTACATGGCGGATGTGATATAGTTAAACGGCCACATCTGCCCGTGATGGGTATGTCCCGAAAGCTGAAGGTCGACGCCTTGTTCCACACTTCGCTCCAGGTCGAACGGCTGATGGTCTAAAAGAATAACCGGCAACGAGCGATCAACCTCTTGCAGCAACTCGTTCAGATCTTTTCGTTTTTTTCCGGTGAACCGTGGCCGGTCACGGTCTTCACGCCCCACAAGGTAAAACTGACTGCCGATGAGGATGGCTGTATCACGCAACACATTGATGCCATGATCCCTCAGGTATTTTACGGCCGGTTCAACCCCCCCGATATATTCATGGTTCCCGGTGATGGCATATACTCCCAGTTTCGACCTGATCTGTAACAGATTCGCCCCGAGATTGTTCTTGATCACCGGGGCCAGATCCTCATCAACCAGGTCTCCGGCAAACAGAACAAGGTCCGGATTGAGTTCGTTGATCGTGGCAACCAACCTGTTGGCCTTTCTCTTGGCGATAATCGTCCCCAGGTGGACGTCGGAAACCACCACCAGTTTCAACGTTTTATCGCCTGTTACATTTTTCCTTATATTCAATTCCAGCTTTCTGATCCTCGGCATGCGGGCATTGATGAACCCGACGGCAACAATGATCGTGACCAACGCCATTGAACTGAATAAAACGATGAGTTTTGTCCGCTGGTAGTCAATATAAAACGACTGTGGGAAAATGTGAAAAAAGTGGTTGATCACCCTTGCGAAATCAATTAAAAGAGCGATCATTATAAAGTAGAGCATAAACGCCAGCCAGAATGATCCGATCCAGGTTATGATGCCGGTGAAGCCACAAGGATAAGCTCTTTCCATGATCCTTGCAAGGATAAAAGTGAAAGCGATGAACCAGAACCCGGTAAAATACCAGGGTCTCCAGGCGGAACCGACAGGAATAGCCTGCAATCCACGCATGAAAATGTAGCCATTGGCCAGTCCGTAAATAACCAGGACAATGGAAAAAAACAGGATGAATGCACTTGTTTTCAATGTTTTTTATCCTTTTTTTATTTTTATCGCTACAAAGTTACCGTTAATAAAAATATACTTCTAAATTTGTTTCCCGTTAACCTCCCGTAACCTCATGCTTTAGCATGAGGTTGCCAAAAAACATAGAATAATGGTAGAAACTGGTTTTGTTCTTAGCTGGATCGATTACACCATCATGATCGTCTATTTCGTTTTCGTACTGGGCATCGGATGGGCACTGAAACGTTATATGAAAGATGCCAACGCGTTTCTCGAAGCCGGGCGATCGATGCCGGCCTGGGTTGCCGGCCTGGCATTCATCTCCACAAACCTCGGTGCACTGGAGGTGATGGGCATGACCGGCTCCGGAGCCAAATATGGAATGCTCACAACCCATTTTTATTGGGTCGGGGCCATTCCTGCCATGGTATTTCTTGCCCTCTTCATGATGCCGTTTTACTATGGATCCAAGGCACGGTCGGTACCGGAATACCTGAAACTGCGCTTTGATGAAAAAACCCGGGGACTGAACGCCATCCTTTTTGCCGTGATGACCATCCTCGCATCCGGGATATCCATGTATGCACTGGCTATCCTGATGGAGAAAGTACTTGGCTGGAACTTCCACCTGAGCCTGGTCCTTTCCGCTGCGATTGTTTTGGGCTATACTTATCTTGGCGGCCTTTCGTCTGCGATTTATAATGAGGTGCTGCAGTTCTTCATCATTGTTATAGGTTTGTTGCCCATCGTGATCCTGAGCCTTCAGGACCTGGGAGGCTGGTCGGGCATGAAAGACCAACTGGCACCGATTGTTACCGCCAAAGGATTTGCCGCCGATACCTGGACCACAACCTGGAAATACACCGGATCGGCCACCACAAATCCGCTGGGTGTTGAATGGTACGGCATTGCAGCCGGCCTGGGATTTGTCCTCTCCTTCGGATACTGGTGTACCAATTTTTTAATTGTACAACGCGCCATGTCAGCAAAATCTTCAACAGCTGCCCGGAATACGCCGTTAATTGGAGCCCTTCCGAAAATGTTCATCCCGTTCCTCATTATCGTTCCGGGGATTGCAGCACTGGTGCTTTTGAATAAGCCTGGATCCGGTTTTTCACTGCCTGAGATTTCACCGGGCCATTATAATTACGATTATACCATCATCGCCCTGCTGAAACAATATCTTCCGGCCGGGGTATTAGGTCTTGGGATTACCGCCTTGCTGGCTTCCTTTATGTCGGGCATGGCCGGAAATGTTTCCGCGTTCAACACGGTTTGGACCTATGATATTTACCAGAGTTATATCCGCCCGATAACCAAAGATAAAGCGGCCGATGACAAGCACTACCTGTTTGTCGGACGCATGGCGACCATCTTCGGGGTCATCGTCAGTATTGCAGCTGCTTACCTTGCAAGTCTGTTCGGGAATATCATGGACTTCCTGCAAACCATTTTTTCCATGATCAATGCACCCTTGTTTGCTGTGATCTTCCTCGGTATGTTCTGGAAACGAACCACCGGGCATGCAGCTTTTACCGGTTTGCTTGCAGGATTCACCATCGCACTCTTACACCACGGGTTAACCGTTCCTGAAGGAGCAGCGACGCTGGTGAAAGGAGGATGGATTACCAACCTCCATACCTATCCGGTTGAAATGGCTCAGAACTTCTGGACGGCTATCTTCGCATTCTCTACAAGCGCCATCGTAACCGTTGTTTTGTCGCTTTTAACGAAGCAGAAAAAGACTGATGAAGATCTGAAAGGCCTCGTTTATATCCTGACACCAAAAGTTGTGGAAACCAACGTGCCCTGGTATCAGCGGTCATCTACATTGGCCATCCTGGTCCTTACCATTGGGACCATTTTAACGATTATGTTCTGGTAAAAAAAAGAATGCAGACAATGCAAAGAATTCAAAATTTATGGGTATAGATATAAAATTTCCGATCGGCCTGATGTTCACCATCCTAGGGTTATTGCTGACTATTTTCGGATTGATTACCAGTGGCGACAGTGTGCTTTACAGCCGGTCACTGGGTGTTAACATTAACCTCTGGTCAGGTTGCGGCATGTTGGTCTTCGGACTCATCATGCTCTATTTTGCATGGATGAGCAAGAAAGCGAAACCTTCCTGATATGAACCCCATGCATAGGGCCTTCCTGAAGACCCCGATAGGACATCTTGAGGTGACAGGCTCAGAGAATGGTATACGTACGCTGACTTTTCTCGATTTCAGGGTCAAGCCCGAGCCTGTTCCCTTGTGTCTGCGCGCATCCGTAAAGCAACTCGAAGAGTATTTTCATGGTACAAGGATCCAGTTCGATATCAAACTCGATCTGGTTGGTTCGCCATTTCAGCTTCATGTATGGAATGAGTTGATAAAAATACCTTACGGCCAGACGATTTCATACCTGGAGTTGGCCCGCAGGACAGGGAATATCAAGGCATTCCGTGCTGTGGGTGGAGCCAACGGCCACAACCCCGTATCAATCATTGTCCCCTGTCACCGGGTCATTGGCGCAAACGGCAGGCTGGTCGGATACCGCGGCGGCCTGAAACGCAAGAAATGGCTGCTGGAACATGAACATGCCTTGTCACAGAGGGATCTTTTTTACGGGAAACTATAGAACGATTTACAATTTACAATTTTTGAACCACATCAGACACAGTGGGACACAATAATATAAGCGAATGTGTTTTTCTATGTGACCTATTGTACCTGATGTGTTTATTTTTGTTTTCAATTCGATGCTGTCAGGATCCTTATAAATTCATCCCGCCATGAAAAAGATTTTCTGGCTAATCTTCTTTCTAGTTGCATTTTCAGTAAACCTGTTTTCACAGGATAACTTGCAATCCATCCGGTTTGATGCTTTGAATCCGTTCAACGCTGTTTCCGTTGGTACTGATAAATCTGCGAATATCCTCCTTATTCAGCCCCAACCACTTTTTTCGGTGGTTCTTGACAGTGTGTTTTATCCGACGTGCAGCAATGCAAGATACGCAGGCGATACGATGTTTTTTTCTGTTTCCGACAGCATTCATGGCTGGGCTGTAAAGGAAAAACAATTCATTCCGGGTGTCAGGTTAACCGTTCGGTTCATCAATACCGGAAGGAGCAACCACCGGATCGAGAACCTCGTTCCGCTGGGAGAAAGCAAAGAAAAGGTTTACATTACTGCCGCCGGATCCAAAGAATGGCCGCAGTATCTCTGCCGTTCGCGTCTTTATCGCCCGGGATACGGGCCGGTGGGTGTGGTGCTCCCAGACAATGCCTGGCACCTGGGATTTGCCGATGTCCGCATCAACGATACCCTTTCGCTGACCGCCCTTGCGCGCAGGGGGCTTCGGGACAAGGATAAATCGGAAACCGACCGCTGGATGGTGACATTAAAACCGGGAGGATGGGCCGAATACACGATCTATGCCGACTGCCACAAAGGAGACTGGCACGAAGGCCTGCGGATGATGTTCCAGGAACGCTGGTTGTACGACCTTTCGGAATTTGACAACAGCATGTTCATGCGCAGCGACCTGTCATGGATGCGTGGAACCTGCCTCATGCTGCTGCAGTTTGCATGGGATAAAAAATACTACGACTACCTGCAACAGAAGCATACCTTTTATCAGAACCTGTTTGAGTATGATTCGCTGACCGGGGGCTTCGATATTTACACCCTTTGGCCCACCTGGCCGAGACTAGGGCTCGATCAGCGCAACCAGTGGGATATGTACCGCGATTTACCCGGTGGTCTTGCAGAATTACGCAATCAGGTGAAATTCACCCACGATGCCGGGAGAAAATATTTTATCTCCTTTAATCCATGGGATGAAGGAACCCGCCAGGAGGACCAGTTGAAAGGGATGGAGGAGCTTCTTCGGGCTACGGATGCCGATGGGGTGGTGCTCGATACGAAAGGTTCGTCAAGCAGGGAGTTGCAGGCCGCTGCTGATAAAGTCAAACCCGGCATCATCATGTACAGCGAGGGAATGGCAGTCCCGAAAGACATGCCCGGGATCGTCAGCGGAAGGGTGCATGATGCGCTTGTGCTGCCACCGCCACTCAACCTGAACAAATTCATCAAGCCCGATTTTGCCATTTTCAGGGTTTTGCAACTCGCCGATGACCGGTTGCACCGCGAACTGGCAATTTCATTCTTCAATGGTTATGGTGTAGAGATCAATACCATGCGCCCCGGCCGGCCGGAATGGATGGAAGAGGAATATGCATATATGGGCCGCACAACGCGGATCCTGCGCGAAAACAGTGCGGTGTTTCACAATGAATCATTTTATCCGTTATTGCCTGCGTTGGTGGATTCAGTCTATGTGAACAGTTGGGAGGCGCAAGGGAAAAAGATTTTCACCATCTACAGCGCCAACCCGAAAGGATGCAATGGTCTGCTGTTCGAATTAACAGGTCCTGGCGGTGCTCCGTTATCTGCCGATGGCATGCGCCGGTTCCATCTCGTTGATTTGTGGAACCACCTGGAAATCAGGAATCAGGTGAAAAATGAGCGAGTATTCATCCCGGTGAAAATCGATGCATTTGATGCATCATGGCTTAACAGCCGGCGTGAAGGGAACGTGGGGTGCATTGCTCTATTCCCAAAACGGTTAGACGTTCAGTCAACCGGCAGAACGATTGCATTCAAAAGCACATCTGGCGACAGAATCGTCCTTACCGGAGAAAATCCAACCTACCGTTCAAAGCAATTTATCTACCCGGTGACGGGTACTTCGTTAGATTACCGGGCATTTTTCCAAAAACCGGTTGAAAAGATCGTGGTTCAGCTTTTTTCGGGCAAGGAGCTTTCCGATGAGGTGATTGTAATCCCAGGATCAGGGTTACCCGTGAAGATCAGCGTCACTGAACGGACAACAGGAACTGCCATTGCTCCCAATAACATGGTCGAAATCCCGGCAGGTAAATTCCGCTTCTATACAAAACGCGACCCGAACACACTCGACCCGTTCATTCCTTTTCTCGATTACAGCGATACCACCACCATCAATATGCCCGGTTTCTGGATGGACAAGTATCCTGTGACCAACTTGCAATATAAGAAATTCATTGATCAAACATCTTATATTCCGCCTGATACTGTCAACTACCTCAAGCAGTGGTTGAATGGTAATTCGCGAGATGGAACAGAAGACTTACCGGTCGTTTACATAAATCTTGAGGATGCCATAGCTTATGCAAAATGGGTGGGCAAACGCTTGCCAACAGAGCAGGAATGGCAGTACGCAGCCCAGGGAACCGATATGCGCAAATATCCCTGGGGGAATGAAATGGATTCAATGAAGTGTAACCACAACCTGAACTTTGCCACACGGGTGCATCAATTTCCCGGCGGTGCCAGCCCTTACGGAGTGATGGACCTGGTTGGGAATGTATGGCAGATGACCGCTGATGTTTACGACAACGGGAGCTACTATTACAACATCATCCACGGAGGAAGTTATTACCATCCGACCCAGAGCATTTGGTATGTTACCGGCGGACCGTTGCCGGTGGATCATCCTGAAATGCTGCTGCTGCTTGCACCGGGACTGGACAGGAATGCGACGGTGGGGTTTCGGTGTGTGAAAGAAGCTCGCGAAGAATGACTTAAAGACGTTAGACTTGGGATGTAAGATGTGGCGGTCTGGTTGGAAGAGCTTACCGCAAGCTACAGCCACAATACAGGGACGGTTGGACGAGGTTGAAAAAAGCTTGAGAATCATTGAGAAAGCTTGAGCGCCGTTGGACGTTACTTGAGAACGGTTGAAAACATTCTCGTTGTACGTCCCACATCTTAAGTCTCACGTTGAACGTTGCCTGTCACTTTTTCAACAACCATGCATCTTTATTCCTCTTCTTCACCTCCTTTAGCTTTGCCATGACTGTAGGTTTGTCGGCTGATTCAAAAACGGAAACCCTGAATTTGCCCTCTTTTTCCATCGCCATGGCTTGGGGATATCCGCCGGATTGAAGGGTGAGCACCAGTTGATCGGCTGCAGTCCTGGACAGGTTTGTTTTTATAATAATGCAATATGTTCCTGATAAAGAATCTTTTGGCAGAGGTACATTTTTTTGTGGATTGGTTGTTGAATCTCCCGACCGAACCGCCAGGGTGTCTGCAGGTTTACCCGCCAGGCTGTCTGCCTTCATTCCAGTCGTTTTAACTGATTTTGGTTTCTTTGGTTTTACTGCTGGTTTTGGTGCAGGTTTCACCACAGGCTTGACTGTATCTTGCACCGGTTTTACCGGTTTGTTTCCGCAAACATACGGTTCACCTTCCGGATCGGGTACCTCACCAAACCATGCACATGCGTAATTTTCATAGACGGCAATCCCGATCGCATTCCACGTTTTTCCCTGCCATTTCCCGGTGTTCAGTAAAAAACTGTTGAAATATTCTTCCGTTTTCCACACCATGATGATGGTATCCCTGACCAGCGGATTATTTTCCCAGTATACGATTTCAAATCCCCTGGAGGGGTATTTTGTCAACTCGCGGGGTTTATCCCAGACTGAAATTTTCTTCGTCTCATCTTTCGGGTAGCAGAAGGGTGTCCAAAACCCTTTATCTGACCAGGAATGAAAATTGCAGGCTCCCTGGTCGGGATGGTGAAAAAACAGGTCCCGGACGTGCAGGGCTGCAACATGAGACAATGATTTAGACAGCGGAATAGGGGGGAGGTTGTTGATCGCCCGGTATTCATTGATCATCCGGAACAACTCTTTTTCATCGGAACTGATGCAAAAATTGACCGGGACCGGGGGCCCATGTTTAACTACCGGCTGACCCTGCAACATGGGCCCATTGCCGATGGTAAGGAGCAGTAGGAAAGTTGAAAGGATTAAATCTTTAAAGTACATGCTTTATAATTTATTTTCCCGGTGGCAATTGCTTGTTTGCGCTGATAACCAATTTGTTGTCAGGATCAAGTACCCGGGCATAGAAACTATACGCGCCGAAGTTATTCTCGATTTTCAATAAAAGTGTGTTCCATCCTGGTCTCATGGCCAGTTCAAGTTCAGCCTGATCGGGTTCGGCAATTCGTTCTCCCAGGTATCGAAAAACTTCCCTGCCATTGAAAAATACTTTTCCGCCATCATCGGTTCCGATAAAAAACAATGATTTCCGGTTATCCGGCGAATAGATAAAGGTGACTGCATAAGTTACCACCAATTCATGTGGATTGACTTTGTCAATGAATGAAAAACAGCCATTTGCAGGGGTTTGTGCATATGTCCACTGAATAGGTTGCTTTCCTGCACCAAAATAATCTTTGTGCAGGTCGATGATTTTCTCGGGCAGGTAAATTGAATCCAGGCCGCGCCGGGTCGAACCGATCTTTCGGGGATTTGAAAATGGCCCAAGTATATTCCATTCAGGGATGTAAACACGCCTGGGTTCCATGCTCACCCCATCGAGACCGAGAGAATATCCTTTGGACAGTGCATCTTTTCCGGTGACGACAAAACGAAAATCCACAGACCCTGTCAGGGTCTTCAACCCCGTCAGGGTCACTTTGCCATTAGGCAGGATGTGGGGTGAATAACCATTGATGGTGCCTGCTTTCATGCCATTAACATAAATATCCGCATTGCCATAATCAGGGCCTTTGGAATAATACAGGTTCATGTCATAAACCGGTTCCCTTAATCCATTGATATCCAGCTCAAAGGAAGATTTGTCATGCGCCTCAATCAGGATCTGCTTGTTTTCTCCCCACTCGGGTCCATCATCAGACATATCCATCACCCTTGATTTTAATCCTTCAAGCTTGAATTTCAGTTTCTCTGCTTCATACATTCTGGCTGGTTTGACGATACGCAGCGGGATTCGCTGGCCGGCAATGGGGAAATGCGGAAATGGTTTATGCGGTTCCATCTGGTACCAGTAGGCCGTTGAGCTATAATCGGCAATATCCTGGTTGCCATGGCCATGTTCAATGGTAACTTTGATGTTTTTCTTAAACGGGATGGGATCCATAATGTAAAACCGGTAAGCGGCAATCTGCCCGAGGGTATCGTTCTTGTATATCAGCCCACTGTATGGACCGGCAAATTCACCCCTGTTGAAATACCATCCGGCAGAAAAGTAATCCTCCGTACCGGTTCCACGGATGGATGGTTTTTTCTCTCCATCAACATAAATCATGTCATCTCCTTCAAGAAATCCAAGACCGCCATCATACGATTGCATGTTGAGGTTCACACCCACCAGATGGCCCTTGCCTTCGGCATTGAGGATCACAAAATTAGAATCGTAATTCGTTCTGATGCTTCTGCTCCATTGTGTATGAAAATAGGCAACATCCGACTCCAAAGCTCCTTCAAATTTCTGGTAATCAACCTGGTAAAAAAAACCAAAAATTTCCTGGCGGGTTTCATTTGCTATCTCAATACGGGCCTGGCGTTCAAAAGGCATCGGGAAATAACAAACATACCCTCCGCTTGTCATACCGAGGTACTGTGAAACATACTGCTTGTATTTGAAACCGCATCCGAAGAAATCCCCCAGTGGAACTTCAACGGATGGCCTTGGTTCATCATCCCAAAAGATCCGGAGCACGATGCGGCGAAGAAAATACGGGTCGCGTGAATCAATGGCGAACCAAATCCTGACGATCATGCCAGGGCCTTCGACATTAAAAATCGTTGCTTTTTTTCCGGGAGCAATGCTGATGCGGTCATTGTTGCCTCCTGTTGAATCAAAACTTGAAACCTGGATCAGTTTGCAGTTTTTCAGGTAAGGCAGTGCTGCCGGTGACAACAGAGGTTGAATATCGGTCCGGTAGCCTGAATTGCATGAGGACAGAACCAGCAAAATGAATAAGCCAAACCAACCGGCGGCGGAAAAAAACTTTTTCATAAAACGTTCTTTCAACCTGCAAAGGTAACCTATTTCTGATTTTCATCAATCAGTAATTTCGCGATGATGGCATCCCATATATAGTTTGGAGGACAATTCAGCACTTCGTTGTCGGGACTGTATGACTCCCAGAAATTATGATTTTTCGAGAGTTGCAGGTTCACGGAGCTGATCATTTTTTCTGCAAGCTGGGAGGCAAGCGCGTCGTAATGATACTGGCGCAGGCCATCATACACCATGTAATCCCATAGCATCCATACCGGACCATTCCATTTGCAGCAATAGTCAGCATACGGACTGTACCATGGATCAAGCGCAGAAAGTGTTGGAACACCGTATCTGCGCCAGAATTTCGTCGTATCGGTAAGCGTCTGTATGAGTCTTGCGGCCCGGTCTTTCGGGGCTGCCTCCGCCCACAGGGCAAGGAAACCAATGATCTCCTGCCGCCGGAGGTCACGGGTCATAAACCTGAATGTGTGATCTTTTTTGTTTACAGAATAATAAAAACCCGTGGAATCATCCCACATCCGATCGTTCACCAATCTGGAGGTGGTATCAGCCAGGTTCAGCCATTTCTTTGCATCAGCATTTTTACCAAGGATTCCGGCCATTTTTGCCAGGCTACGTTCCTCTTTGATCACCATCAGCGTAAGGTCGAGGCACTCCAGCTCATCCGAAATGTCTTCTTTGTCAACATCAAGGTAACGCTCTGCTGAAACCTGGAACACGGCATTGTACCAATCCCTTACGTTCTCAATGATGCCGTATGGACCCCATTCAAAGGTACCGTCATGATCAGTGTCCCGGTTTTTAATCAGCCATTCCACGTAATGTGTGCCAGAAACATAGGCATCCGCGAGAAAGAGTTTGTCATGCCCTGCATTATAAATTTCCAGGTTGATCCAGCTGAAGAACGGGGCCGAAGTGGTCGACATACCGTTGTGCGGATAATCCTGCATTCCGCGCGGTCCGTGCCTGTATGCAATGAGCCCGTCGTCCCGCTGCTGTTCCATGTAAACACGCTGAGAAGCCTGGGCCGATTTTGGATCCATGAAAGCATAAGCCATCATGCTGAGCGATTCATGCAATACCTGGTGACCATGGCCCCAACCCCATATTGGGTTTCGTGAAAAGGCATAGAAATTGTATTTTGTTTTTCCCGATGCGGGATACATGCACCCGCGGGCAAGGTTGAAGGCATCCAGGTAGGCCAATTTTTCATATTGACTTTTAAATGCGATCCTGGGAACTTTTGCATAAAGAATAAGGTTGTCTTCATAATAGGGTCGAAGCATGAAATTCTTAACAGAATCAACAGTCCTGATCATTTTTGCAGGATCTTCCTTCTGATCCTGAAATCCGCGCAAGTACCTGAAACGGACAGATTCTCCCGGTTTCAGGCGCTTTTTAAAGTGCAGGGCAATGAAATCAACAAATCCTTGCTGCTTCATGTTCAGGGTATCCACCCGCTTGTCTGAATAAAAATCGGTTTTTATTGCATTATAGAAATCGTTCATATCGCCGGAATAGCCTCCGTGAGACGTCGTTTCCCGGTTGCCGGTGAAGAAATCCCTGACCCTGGTCGGATATCCATATTCCGTCTTCAGGCTGCTGATCAGGCGATATGGGCTTTCATAACGCTGTGTCAGATAACCATCTGAAACTTTGTCATACCTCACCATCTCCAGCGAATCATTGCCGGTTTCCAATACCGGGTACACTGCAACTTCATGCGGAGTTCCATCCGTGTTTTTTACTTCCATATCCACCATGGCAATGGAAGAACTGTAAACAAAGAAAGTCTCACTGACATGGATTCCGCGAAAAGGTTCATATTCCAGGATAGCCATGTCAGGGAAAGTGAAGTGTACGACCGGTTTCGCCTTGAATTCACCAATTCGCGGGATGACCACTTCATCCACCTTCCAGATACAGAACATGGTGCCGGCATGATCGGACGAATAGCTCACCGGGCGGCAATCGGAATAGTAATCCATCTTATAAGCCTTATCTCCGTATAATTCCGACCTTGCCATCGCAGCTGCATAAGTGGTATATAATGGGTCCTGCCCCCTTGCATTGATGCGCAAGTAGTCTTCGATGGGTTTGAATTGCTGGGCTTCTGCGTAATGAATTACCAGGAAGAACAAAAGGAATTGGATTGCCGTTCTCATATGGACTGATGGTAGGAATGTAATTTTTGGATGAAAGTACTCTTTTTTCCTTTTCTGCCCAAGTGAACAGTTTTGAAACCTGATAATTATTAGCATCTTTGTAGAAATTTATCAGTTAATATCTAAAAAAAACAAAATAATATGGCATTAATTAACCTAGTTGAAAAGGACCAGGCCACCGGCAGGGTTGCAGAAATTTACGAAACAATGATCAACACCATGGGCTTAATCCCGAATGCGTTTAAAGTGTTCAGCCCCAGTTCACATGTCCTGGATGTCCAATTTGGCAACCTGGGATATTTCATGCGTCACAAAACCCTTGGGGGCAAACTACTGGCCTTTATCCGACTGTTGGTTTCTGAACAGGAACACTGTGTTTATTGTGTTGGAATGAATTCAGGAATTCTCATGCAGTACGGGGTTTTACCCGAAATGATGCCCGAAATTATAAACGACCCTTCGAAAGCGCCCCTGGATGAAAAAGATCTTGCAATGTTGCTCTTTGTACTCAAGGTGGTGAGAAACTCCAATTCCATTGAACAGCCGGATGTCGACAAATTGAGGAGCCTTGGATGGAACGACACTGAAATCCTGGAAGCCACTTATCATGGGGCGACACAGGTGGGGGTCGATAAAATCTTCAATGCCTTTAAAATTGAATCTGACAGATAAAAACTGTAAGTGAGGTGCGGAGAGAAGGTCATTTTATCTCATCCGATCGAATAAACTTCACCCCGTTAACGTTTGACGACATCTGTTCGATCATTACCCGTGCAACGTTTGATGCGTTGACTCCGCGATATTTCTTCAGGCTGCCTATAAGCAGCGGATCCAGGATGCGCATGATCGCCGATGCGGTCTTCTCTCCTGTGCGAAACTCTTTCCTGTCTCCAATCAGCAGGGAAGGCTGAACAATGCAGGTACCCGTGAATGGAATCTGCCGCAGATCCCGCTCCATTTCCCCTTTTGTACGGAGATAGAAGTTGGAAGAGTTTAAATTTGCGCCTATGGATGAAACAACGGCAAACCTGGTAACCCCCACTGAATGACAGGCTTTGGCAAACATTACCACGTAGTCATGGTCAACGATAACCTGCTTCTCCTTGCTTCCGGCAGTTTTAATGGTTGTTCCAAGGCAGCAATACCCGTGGTCTGCGGTTATCCCCATAAGGGCTGCTGGCAATTGTTCGAAATTTGCCAGGATCTGCTCCAGTTTCTCATGGGTATTCCGGAGAGGCTTCCTTACAACCGCAATTACCTTGGTATATTGAGGGTCGGCCAGAAGCTGTATTAAAAGTTGCTCTCCAACCAGGCCGGTGGCGCCTGCGACAATCGCTGTTTTATTTGATTGATTTTCCATGTTTTATATAAATGTCGTTAGTGAGCATTTTCATCGATCAGGAATCTTGCAGCAATTCCGGCCCAGATGTATGATTTGTTCCAACCGGCCTGGTGGTCGTCTGCACTGTAAAATTCCCAGAAAACATGATCATTTTTCAAATGATAGATCATGTTTTCAAGTACCTTGTTTGCAAGCTTTTCTGCCACCCTGTGATAACCATAGTCCTGAAGTCCCCGGTACAACAGGTAATTCCATTGAACCCACACGGGTCCGTTCCAGTACCCGATCGGATTGTAGACGCACAATGCAGTGTGCGTCTGCCATGGATTGTCAATGTCTGCTGCCGTCAGTGAAGGTATCCCGAACGGACGCCAGAATTCTGATGGATCCTGCATTTTTTCAACCAGTGATGTTGCCTTTTCCGCATCAGCCACTCCGGCCCATAATGGCAGGAAGCCTATAATTTCTTTGATCTTCAGATCATTGGTTCCATGAAAAGTAAAAGATTGATCTTTTTTATTCACGTTGTAATAAAACCCGGTTTTGGAATCCCACATGGTTTTATTGATGTTTGTACTGCGTTGAAGGGCATCCATCTGCCATTTTTTCGATTCAGTTGAAAATCCAAGCTGCCTGGCCATTTCCGCCAACGATTTTGCTTCACTGACCAGCATGGAATTCACGTCCGGGCCTTCAAAATTAGATGGCCAGCCCACGTTGTCCCAAACAGCAACACGTGCATCGCGCACCGATTCCAATTCGGCATGTGCTCCCCATTCACATAAACCGTTGTTGTTTGAATCCCGGTTGGCCACATAGTACTGGTAGAATTTTTTCCCGGAAGCATACGCCTCTTTTAGAAATTGCCGGTCACCGGTGATTTTAAAAATTTCCAGGTTCTCATAATTGAACCATGGCGCCGAACTGGTTGGCTGCCCGTTGGTCTCAATGGTTTCATCCAGGTAAGGACCTGTGCGGTAATTGATGTAGCCATCAGGCTTCTGGCGATCCATGAAAACCCGCTGTGAATTCATGGCGCCTTGCGGATCCATATATGCATAAGCCATCATGACAAGGCTTTCATGAAATACCTGCCCGCCATATCCCCAACCCCAACGTGGCTCACGTGAAAAAACATAGTAATTCTGTCTGCATGCACCTTCCGGTGGCATCATACACTGCCGCATAAGAGAAAAGGTGCTCCAGTAAAGCATCTCCTTGTCTTTATTTGTAAACCTCAATTTGGGAATCCTTGCATAGGCCTGCTCATCCGCTTTTATCAGCTTCCCAGGATCAAACAGATCCGCAGCGGGATTCCGGCTTCCCATGAGAACCCCACTCCCGGCCCTTCCCACTGAAGGGAGGCGGGATTTGTTGTCTGATAAATTGAACGTAATTGTGAATGAGGTTGACTCACCGGGTTCAATCCTGAAGGTTCTGCATGCAACCAGCCCATTGACAAAGAGGGCATTTCTCTTGAGTTTTGAAAATGATTGTTTCAAAGCATCCAGCGCTTCAGATTTTCCCTGGTGATAATTTTTGCCTGTTTTTACCTTGAATGTGATCACACTATCAAAAGGCAGACTTGAATGAAAGTTCAGCGTCATTTTTTCAACCACAGGAATGTCGTGCTCAACCATCCAGCCATCACGTTTTTTTTGCAGTGCGAAAGTATATCCCTCATTTTTTGTATCGTGTTCAGTTTCTGCCAGGCTGTCAGCCGATGGTAAATAGATGTAGGGAAGTGCAGAAAATGTTAGCGGGAAATGGCCTTCATTCACCAATCTGTATTGAATAATTGCAGTTTCCGAAGAATAGACGACAAAGAAAACGTCAACCCGTAAATCTTTCCCTGGATAGTAAAAATAGTTCACAAGGTCACTGTAGGAAGTTGTAATGACTGGTTCCCGATATAATTCCTGAAGCTTAAATATCAAACGGTTCTCAAGATGAAACGCAATTCCGAAATTCGGGCCGTCTTTGGAAATGAATTCCACCCCCGATTCATCATCAGTCCACTGAAACTGGTATCCCTGGTCGGTTTTATAATGCGAACGTTCGATTGGCGCGGCGTACGTCGTGTAAATGGCATCCGTTTTCCTGGCCTCCAGACCGGAGAGAAATTGCGCATGGCCATTTGCGGCAACCTGCACCAGCATCAGGGATAAAATGCATTTGAGGAACTTCATTGCAATTTTCGATTTACGATTTATTGAAGTTATTTTAGATGCACAGTGACCGTTTTATTCAAATATTTTGATCCTGCAGGTTCAAAGTCAACCATAAATCTTTGAACCCGGCCGGTTTGATCCAGGAACCTTGCATTGTCCGCCTGAATCTTTCCCGTCCCGGCCGACCAGAATTCCAAAGCACCGGAGCTTCCGGCTTTGCCCTCTGTTTCTACCTGGTAAAGATTTCCGGAATAACGTGCAGAAAGGATCCGCATGCCTTGGGCGGCATCGCCGGGTTTTGGATCAGGGTAAACAGGCATTACGGCAATGCCTCCCTCCGTTTCCACGACCAGTTTCGAATCCGAGGCCAGGTCGAATGATACAACCATGGTCATCGATTGAGCAGATTTAAAAGAGGTGAATGGAACCTCTTTCCCGTTCAGGATCACCTTGAGAAATAGGGTCGCCGCTGAAAAACAGGGCATGAACCCGATATGCAATGGTTTCCCATGGTCCAGGGAAAATCGGTATTCACAGGATCCGTTCGTCCTTACAAAATGGAAATCAACGGACTGATCTGCGATCCTTATGTGACTGACGATCAATGAATCCCATTGCGGGGGCAGTTGTGGAGCAAAGATGATCTTCTGCTCCTGTGCCATGAATTCCAAACCCAGCATCCCTTCAATAGCAGGTTGCAATACCATGGTTTCCGACCAGCATTGGTGTGCACACACGCCGGAAGGCTTATATTCCGCCCCGTTCATCACCTCTTCCACGAAACCCAGTCCCCAGGTTTTGTAAACATTCAGATTATTCATGAGATGGGAAAATCCCTGGTTTGAATTGCCTGTGGAATATTCGGCAAGCGATGCCCATCCGGTGAACAAAGGCCATACGCTGCCATAATGGTAACCGGTTGGTTTGAACAATGGGCTGTCGTCACGCAAAATACGTGCTCCCCAGTTGGTCGTAAATGCATTGCCGGCTATGCTTTTCAACGCCAGAATCGCCTTTTCCCGGTCAGCCATCCTGAAATAGATCGGTACTGCAGGCAGTATGGTCTGCTGTCGACGGAATGAACCATCAATATTCTTACCATAAGCGAAGAATTGCTCCTGGTCACTCCAGAAATCGTTGTTGATGATCCTGGATTGCTCTTCCGACTCGAGTTGATAACTTTCCGATTCAATGTCTTTCATGAACCTGGCCATGTTCGACGCCTCATTCAGGGCTGCACCCCAGGCACCAGCCATGTAAATGGTGGAATGGGAACCATACAACGCGCCACCCTCAACCCACCCGTGTCCGACATTGGTGTTCTCGATGAGGTGGTCGCGGTCGGTATCGGTTGAGAAACAGAAGTTGATGGCGCGTTTGATATTGGGCCATGATTTCCTTAGAAAAACAGTATCGTTAGTGTGCCTGAAATACTTGCCGGCGAGAACGATATACAAGGGTGTTGCATCCGCGGCATCATAGTGGATCAGGCCAGAAGTGGAGGCTTCATGAAAAATTTTCCCGTTAAGGTCCTGGTATTTATTAAAGAACTCCAGTTGTGATCTTACCTTAGTAAAATCACCGTAATCAAGCAATGCAAACCCGCTCCATTCCGCATCGCGCCCGAAATACCAGCCATAGCCTGGACGGCCATTTACCTTTTGGCCGCCATCCCAGCCATGGAGTGTCGTTGAATACCCTGCTACGAGCGCTTTTCCCATATCCGGAGTGTTGACGAAAAAACGGTCGGTTGCCAGCAGCGCCCACCGGTATCCCAAATTGAAGTTCATGTCGGGGGTCGTAATCATCAGGTTTTTTTCAAGGATACCCCTTGAATGCTGCATTGCATTTACAAAGACCTGCGAGGGTGCATGAACCGCCCTGTTGAATTGAGCGTAGGTTTTGTTATATCCTTCTACCGATGCCGTGAACACAATATCCAGGTTGTCGTTCATCCCGAGTTTATAGCACAACAAACCAGCCATCTGAAATTTCCCGGTAGGAATGCCTTCAAATAAATCATCCTTTTGGAGATACCTGAATCCATCAAACTGGCCGGCAAGGTGGGCAACCGGTTTTTTGGTTCCGCCGATCATCACATTCAGATCCCCCGATCGGTCCTGGATGGTGATGGCATTAAGATCGTCGTTCCATGAATGACAAATCGAACCGGTGACACGATCGGAATATGGCCACATCCAGCGGAGGTTTGATTTGAACCTGATGATCAGTTCAGCTGAATAAACGCCACGATACTCATAGTGCATTACCCCGTTTGGTTCTGTGGGGTCGTTGACGACCACTTCACGGAGGTATGCCCTTTGAAACTTGTATTGCCTTGAAAAAAAAGCAGGGTTGACTTCTATCTCCGGACGTTCATCATTAAGCCAGAAAATCGTGTCGATGTATTCAAACCTGATCCCGACCTCGTAATCCCGCATGGCCATGAACGGATGTGCCCATATTTCCTCGATGCCCCCAGTTTCGTTGCCCATTGTTAAAAGCCGTTCACCAGCCACATCCCAGAAATTCACTGAAGCGAAACGACGTTTCAAAGAGATTTCATCGGGTTTTTCGTCCCAGTTGCCGGAAGGTGGAACCGCTAAGAGAAGCTGATCTGTTTCAGGAAGGGGAGGGCAGGCAGTCACAAGGTTCGGCGAATAGTCCCAATAATACTCACGCCGGTCTTTATATTGATCCGTGAGATAGTTAAAACAATTTAGGGTGAATAATGCAAGTTGCTGACTGTTGTTGTTCTGAATGCTGAAATGCATATACCCCCCGATGAGGAGCACTTTCCCATGGCCTGGGGTATATTCGAGGACCAGTTTTGAATCTTCACGAAGAAAAATATAGTCCCAGTCAACCGCCACAACTTTGCCCTGGCCGGGAACGCGATCGCCGAAGAAACCGGTGATTCTCGTAGTCAAATCTGACGTTGGCCGGCAAAGATAAGTTCCTCCGTTCAGGCCGGTAAACAACGGATGTTCCCTGAAGGAATGGAACCCAAGCCGCCGCCCGTCGCCATTATCGGTGCACGATTTTGTGCTGTCCTGCAAACCATTTGGTTCAAATCCCAAGAGGTTGATGTAATGAGCTGCCTGCATGGAAAGCAGCAGTTTACCTCCGTTTAAAACATACGATTTCAGTGTTGTTATCAGTTTTTCATCGGTTTCAACTCCTGATAAAGAGGTCGTATCGGGCCGGTGGATCCAGATCACGGAGAACCTACCTGCTTTTTTCGACTGCTTTTCCAATTCTTTGATTGTAAGAAAGTCTGCTGCGTAATTAGTGAACTTTTTCAGTTGGTCGAAAGCCTGCTTGATTTCCTTATCAGATTGTTCATAAGGTAAAAGACTGACAAATCCGATGACCGGAATGCTGGCCGGTTTGCCATTCACCTTCTTTTTTCCGGTGAGTTGAATGGAATGCATTTTCATGCTCTGCCCCTTGGTTGCCTGTGGCAGGGCCGGATTTTCAAACAGAATAAGAAATGATAAAATACAGAAAAACAATATTTTATGAAATGTTATCATAACAATTCAATTAAATCATTCAGAGAATGGATCAGGGGCACACCCAATGGCAATAAGCGCAACTCACTTTGATGTCCGTGAGGAATCAGGATGCAATCAATACCCAGTTCAGCCGCAACCTCCGCATCATGCCGGGTATCTCCGATGAACAGCATTTTTACTTTCGGCGCTGCAATTTCGCCGACCAGGCGCAACCCCACATCCGTTTTTCCATGGGCATAGTGATCATCGAGACCCCTTATCAATTCAAAATATCTAAAAATATCAACCGATTTTGTCTCGGAAATAAGTTCGGTTTGTTCCCTGGCAGAGAGGATATTCTGGGAAAACCCATGTGAAGAAATGCATTTAAGCACTTCCTGCACTTCCGGATGAAGTTTTGCTTCACCTTGCCGCTCGTTGTATCTGATGATAAATTCCATACCCACTTCATCAAAGGGTTCCTTGCTGAAGTCATAGCCCAGTTTTGAGTAATAATCCTTCACCGGAAAATCGAAAATTTCCCTGTATTCCTCCAATGTCTTTAGCGGCATACCGCGCTCTTTCAGCATTCCGTTCATTACATCCACACATAACCAGGCATCGTTGAGCAGCGTTCCGTTCCAGTCCCATATGATATGTGAATAGTTCTTCAGATCGATCATCATTTATAAGTAGTTTTGCACTTGATTTGTCAAAAATAACTAAAAAAGCGACCTCTGCCTTGAATTTTAATGCCTTGACCGATTCGTTGAAGGATTTGGAAAATTGTACGCTTTGCCCGCGAAACTGCAATGCAGACAGGCATAGCGGCAGGCCCGGCTTTTGCAAAAGCGATTCCTCGTTCAGCATTGCCTCTATCTGCATTCATAAGGGAGAGGAACCTGCCATCAGTGGTACAAATGGAATCTGCAATGTGTTTTTTACCAACTGCAACCTGCAGTGTATCTATTGCCAGAACCATCAGATCAGCAACAATAACCTCAGCCATTCTATCAACAGGATGGACCTGGAAGAGGTTGTCAGCCAGATTTCCGACATCCTCAACCAGGGTGTCAACCGGGTAGGATTTGTTTCACCATCGCATTTTATTCCACAGATGAAAGTGATCATCCAGGCAATCCAATCAATGGGCTACCAGCCGGTCTGGGTGTACAATTCCAATGGATATGATAAAGCCGAAACCCTGCGCGGTCTTGAAGGGATGATCAATGTCTATCTGCCCGACTTCAAATATATGGATGCCGCTCTGGCATCGAAGTATTCCGGGGCGCCTGATTATCCTGTAATGGCAATGAAAGCGCTGAAAGAGATGTATCGCCAGAAAGGGGCAGCATTGATCACAGATGATAACGGCTGTGCCGAATCCGGTATCATCGTCAGGCACCTGGTACTGCCGGGTCATGTATCAAACAGTCTTGATGTGATGAGATTCCTGGCCGGGGAAATTTCTCAAAGGATTCATGTTTCGCTGATGGCTCAGTATTACCCGACTAAAAATGTTGAACATCATGCAGTACTCGGCCGTGGCATCACAATAGATGAATACCGGCAGGTTACTGATGAAATGGAGAGGCTCGGCATGTTCAGCGGCTGGATACAGGAATTTGAAAGTTGCGATTTCTACCGCCCGGATTTTACTAAACCACATCCATTCGATTAACAACTCCGGTTCGTTTCCAATGACAAATGTCACCGTTCAGGTGTCATGCGTCACATCCTTCCTGTTCTTCCGTTCATCGTCAAATTCAGCCCGGTCAAAGAAATTTTTTGTAATGTTATGTTTATAACCTTACATTTGAAAAATCAATACCAACCAGCATTGCAATTGACCCTCACACTTCACTTTTCTAATTCATCGTTTAAAGTAAAATTTATGAAGAACGTTTTCCCTTTCATGCTTGCCATTTTTTTTCTGTCGGAATTATCCATTGGATTTGCACAGGATAAGGATAAGAAAGCCGATTCCGGCTATGTTTTTACCGTGATTAAACAACTCCCTGCTACCTCTGTTAAAAATCAGAACAAGTCAAATACCTGCTGGAGCTATTCAGCCATTTCTTTTTTGGAATCTGAGCTCCTTCGAACCGGCAAGGATACCTTTGATCTTTCAGAAATGTTTTGTGTTCGCAAAGCGTACCCAGACAAGGCTTTAATGTATGTCAGGTTTAATGGAAAACATAATTTTGGCGGGGGTGGCGCGTCACATGACGTAACCAGTGTGCTCAGGAAGTATGGCATGGTTCCGGAATCGGCATATTCTGGTATGACTATAGGTGAGCCGAATCCGGTGCATTGGGAGATGGATGCAGTACTTTGCGCGGATGTTGATGCTGTAATCAAGAATGCGAATAAAAAACTAACACCCATATGGCTCGAGGGTTTCAATGGGTTGCTTGATGGGTACCTCGGGAAAGTTCCTGAGAAATTTACTTATAAAGGCAAGGAATATGATGCGAAGTCTTTTTCCGGCATGCTGGGGCTGGATGCCGATAATTATATTGAATTAAGTTCCTACACACATCATCCTTTCTATTCCAGGTTTATCCTGGAAGTTCCTGATAACTGGGAAATGGGAGAGGTTCACAACCTGCCGGTTGACGAATTGATCCAGGTAATTGACAATTCGATCGATCAGGGTTATACGGTCGTTTGGGGTGCCGATATCAGCGAACAAGGGTTCTCATGGAAAAACGGAGTCGCTGTCGTCCCTGATAGGAATGCACCTGAAATAGCCGGAATGGAAAGTGCGAAATGGTCGAAAATGTCGGATGCCGATAAAGATAAATTGCTTTTAAAGTTTGATAAACCATACCCGGAAAAAGTGATCACACAGGATATGCGCCAGGTTGAATTTGACAACTATCAAACAACCGATGACCATGGAATGCACATCACCGGCATCGCCCATGACCAGAATGGGAAAAAATATTACCTGGTTAAAAATTCCTGGGGAACTGGAGGAAGTCCATACAAAGGCTATTTTTATGCATCTGAATCCTATGTCAGGTTGAAAACCATGGATGTCATGGTTCATAAAAATGCAATCCCCAAAGGAATCAGTAAAAAACTTGGTATTAACTAATAGTTGTTCGATTATGCGCAAATCTGCATAGAAGACCTGTGTATTCTGCGTGAAATATATTTTATCTCTTCTCCCCCGAAAGACCGGTTATTTCCAGGGACCTTTTACTGTAGCTGATTTCAACGATTCTTCCAGCAATAACAGGTAATCATTCCGGTCAATAAGATTTGCACCCATTGCAAGCAAATGGGAGGACTCTATTTGGCAGTCAATGAACCTGATCCGGTATTGGAGGCAACGTTCCACCAGGGCGTGAAATGCCACTTTCGACGCATTGTTCATTTTGTAAAACATGCTTTCTCCAAAGAAAGCTGCACCCAGCGACACGCCGTAAAGGCCACCAACAAGTTCTTCCTGGTGAAATACTTCCACCGAATGGGCTAATCCCCCGGCATGCAATAATGTGTATGCCTCGATGAAATCCTGCGAAATCCATGTACCATCCTGGTCAGGCCTTGAAGCTTCTGCACAACATCGGATCACCTGATCGAACATGGTATCAAATTTCACGCTGAACTTTTTGTGATTGATGATCCTTTTCAAGGAGCCTGAGACCTTGAATTTTTCAGGAAACATGACCATCCTTGGATCGGGAGAATACCAGAAAATATCACCTTCATCAAGGAACCATGGAAAAACACCGTGGGCATATGCCTGGATCAAACGCTCCTTCGAAAGATCTCCGCCGATGGCAACAAGCCCGTCGGGTTCAGCATCGTCAACAGGAGGGAAAAAAGGTTCTTCAGGTAATTTGTATACTGTCATGGGCCCTGGCCAGGATGTAGAATTCTATCCTTATATTTCGGTTCGATATTCGATATTCAATATTCAATATTCGATATTCAGTTGACTTCCTCCAACGCAGCAATCAGTTTTGAACAAGCAAGTTCAATTTCATCAATGGTAATGGTAAGGGGCGGAGCAACACGGAAAGTGGCGGGTTTGAAGAGGTACCAATCAATAATCAAGCCATGGTTCAATGCCGCTTTCATCAAGTGGCCTCTTTTTTCCGGCTGCCGGAGGTCTACGCCAAGAGCCAGGCCGGTCCTGCGTATTTCACCAATTTCCGGATGACCTGAGAGTTTTTCGACAAACATTTTGCCCTTTTCTTCTGTACGGTCAATTAAGCCATCCGCCAGAAGCACTTCAATTCCGGCCAGGGCAGCGGCACAGCTCACAGGATGGCCTCCAAAAGTGGTGATATGTCCCAATTCCGGGTTGTAAGCAAGCGTATCCATCATTTTTTTAGGTGCAATAAACGCCCCAAGCGGCATGCCAGCCCCCAAGGCTTTGGCAAGGACAAGAATATCAGGTATGAAGTCGTAGTGTTCAAAACTAAAAAACTTGCCTGTCCTGCCCATCCCCATCTGCACATCATCCACAATGATCAGAACACCATCCCGAGCACACCTTTTTTTCAATTGTCGCAGAAAATACTCCTCCACCGCGATAATGCCTGCTTCAGCCTGAACAAGTTCGATTACCACACATGCAGTGCGGGTAGATATCTTCTCCAGGTGGCAGTAGTTGTTGAATTCGATCAACCTGACATCCGGGAGCAATGGCCGGAACGCATTCTTCAGCGTTTCATTGCCCATTATGCTTAAACTCCCATGCGTGCTTCCATGGTAAGAGTCAATGAACGAAATGATTTCCGTGCGACCGGTGAACCGTTTTGCCAGTTTTAACGCCCCCTCAATGGCTTCACTGCCCGAATTGACAAAATATACCGAGTCGAGTTTTTCAGGTAAAAGCGTTGCCAGCCTTTGTGCAAGGAGCACTTGTGGTGATTGCACAAATTCTCCGTAAACATTCAGGTGAAGATACTTTTCCAATTGGTGATGGATCGCTTCGATCACTTTTGGATGACGATGCCCTGTGCTGCTGACCGCAATTCCTGAAACAAGATCTATATACTTTTTGCCCGTTTGGGAATAAAGATAGATGCCCTCCGCCTTGTCTATCTCCAGGCCCATCGGGTATAATGACGGCAATCCAAGGTGTCTGTAAAATAATTCACGCTCAGTCATTGCTCAATCTTTTTTCTAATGATCACCAAAGATATAAAATCAATCGGAATAACTATTTTTGCATGACACCACCCGAATTCCATGCCGGGGGGAATAATTTATTTCCCCTTCCCTTTGAGGGGAAGGGGTCAGGGGGATGAGGTGTTTTTTTTAAATCATCAATACTTATTTAACCATGCACGATAAAGTAGTCATCATCACCGGAGCCTCATCAGGCATAGGCAGAGCCCTCGCTTTTGAATTCGCCAAACGGGGGGCTAAAATTGTCGTGGCATCCCGATCGGGCGTTTCCGACCCTGAACTGAATAAAATTTCCTCATCGATATTGAATGTCAGGACTGACGTAAGCAGGGAACCAGATTGCGCCTCGCTGATTCAGCAGACCGTCGAAAAATTCGGACGCATCGATATCCTGATCAACAATGCGGGCATTTCCATGCGCGCGCTCTTCAGCGAAGTCGATCTTGGCGTGATCCGCCAGCTGATGGATACCAACTTCTGGGGTACGGTTTATTGCACGAAATACGCATTGCCCTACCTTATTGAATCGCGTGGATCACTTGTCGGGGTGTCATCCATTGCAGGATACAAGGGCCTTCCCGGACGAGCCGGTTACTCTGCCTCGAAATTTGCCATGCAGGGATTCCTGGAGGTAGTCCGTATCGAAAACCTCAAAAAAGGGTTGCATGTGCTGATTGCCTGCCCGGGATTTACTGCATCAAATATCAGGAATGTCGCACTGTCAAAGGATGGAACTTCCCAGGGAGAAACCCCGCTTGATGAAAGTAAACTGATGTCTGCTCACCAGGTGGCAGTTTTCATCATTCAGGCAATTGAAAAGAAAAAAGAGCGGCTTATTCTTACGACACAAGGCAAAATGACCGTTTTCCTGAATAAATTTTTCCCGAAATTCATGGATAAAATGGTATACAACCACATGGCAAAAGAGCCAAATTCACCGTTTAAATAATTGGTTGGTTTTTGAACGTTGGAAGACTTCTGAAGCCGCCGCTGCAGCATATTCTTTCCTTAACTATTTCTCGGATGATATTGGATGATCGTACTCCTTAAGTATTCCCTGTCCAGGTGGGTATAAATTTCTGTTGTCGTAATCGATTCATGTCCAAGCATTTCCTGAACAGCCCGCAAATCGGCACCGCCCTCCACCAGGTGTGTGGCAAAAGAATGGCGGAAAGTATGCGGACTGATCCGCTTTTTTATTCCGGCCAGGATCGCCAGCCGTTTGACGATGGTGAATATCATTTCGCGGGTGAGGCCAGTTCCACGCCTGCTAAGGAACAGGATATCCTCATTTCCCTTTTTTACAGGAACATGCGGTCTGAGACCGGAAAGATAAAACTGGATTTCTGTTTGTGCAATGCTACCGATCGGAACAAGTCGCTCCTTGTCACCCTTTCCTGTTACCTTGATAAAGCCATCATCGAAAAAGAGATTGGATATCTTCAGGTTGATTAACTCCGAAACCCGCAGACCACAACCATATAAAGTTTCCAGCATTGCTTTGTTCCTTTTTCCTTCTGCCTTGCTCAGGTCAATCTTTCCGATCAGGTGATCAACCTCGGTTACATGGAGCGTAACCGGTAATTTCAACCCGATTTTAGGCGAATCAAGCAATGCCGTCGGATCCGACTTTACAACATCTTCCAGGATCAGATACCGGTAAAATGCCCTCATTCCGGAGATTACCCTTGCCTGGGTCCTTGCCGACATGCCTAATTCCGTAATCCATTTTAAAAATGACTGGAAATGATGAAGTTCCAGTTTTTCAGGACCTATTGCCAAATGCTGCATTTCCAGGAATTGTATTATTTTTGCCACATCATGAAGGTAGGCCTCCACCGAGTTTATTGAGAGTGATTTCTCAAGTTGCAGGTACACCTTGAAACCATGAACATATGAATTCCAGATACTCAAGTCGTGTTCTTTAGTGATATTCCAATTTGTTCTGGGGGCCTGATACGGTACAATTTTCTTTCAGGAAATAAAAGTATAAATAATTTTTGTTTTTTCCGGGAAATGGTTTAATTTTGCAGTCCCGAAAAATAAAGAAGTCATAAGATGGCAAAAAAGAGCAAAGACCAACGGATTCAGGTAATTTTAGAGTGTACTGAACAAAGGAGCAGCGGTATCCCCGGTATTTCAAGGTACATTACTACTAAAAATAAAAAGAACACACCTGAACGGATTGAACTCAAGAAGTACAATTCGTATTTAAAGAAAATTACAGTTCATAAAGAAATTAAATAACCCACGATATGGCAAAGAAAGTAGTTGCTTCGTTTAAAGCTACCTCCGGAAAAGATTTTACAAAAGTCATCCGTATGGTCAAATCACCAAAATCAGGAGCCTTTGTTTTCAAGGAAACGATTGTTGCCAATGAAATGCTAAAAGACTTTTTAGCTAACAAAGAAAACTAGTACAATAATTACATTCAGAATTGAAGCTTTTTCCTTAGGAAAAAGCTTTTTTTATATACAATAAATCGTTTTATGGGATTCCTCAGCATCTTCTCCCGCGAGAAAAAAGAACGTCTTGACCAGAGTCTGCAAAAAACGAAATCCAACATTTTTACCCGGATTTCAAAAGCCATCGTCGGCAAATCCACTGTAGACGATGAAGTCCTCGATAACCTTGAAGAAATTCTTGTCACCTCCGATGTAGGCGTGGAAACCACTTTGCGGATCATCGATCGCATCCAGAAACGTGCATCCAGAGACAAATATCTTGGCACCAGTGAGTTGAACAACCTGCTCCGGGAGGAAGTGGTGGCCCTGTTACAGGAAAATGAAATACAGGATTTTATTGAATTTGCCGTCCCTGCGGATAAAAAACCCTATGTGATCATGGTTGTTGGTGTTAATGGGGTAGGGAAGACAACCACCATCGGCAAACTGGCATACCAGTTTAAAAAATCGGGAAAATCCGTTCTTATTGGTGCTGCAGATACCTTCAGGGCCGCAGCGGTTGACCAGATTATTATCTGGGCCGAACGGGTGGGTGTTCCCATCATTACCCAGGGTATGGGAGCCGATCCCGCCTCCGTGGCCTATGATACGGTCAAGTCAGCCATTGCAAGAGATTCAGATGTGGTCATCATTGATACAGCCGGCCGGCTTCACAATAAAATCAACCTCATGAATGAACTTTCGAAGATCAGGAAGGTCATTCAGAAACTGATACCCGATGCACCCCATGAGGTACTGCTTGTTCTTGATGCATCTACGGGGCAAAATGCTTTTGAACAGGCAAAGCAGTTTACCACCGCAACCGAAGTAAACGCCCTTGCGCTTACCAAACTTGATGGAACCGCAAAAGGCGGTGTTGTGATCGGGATATCCGACCAGTTTAAAATTCCTGTAAAATATATCGGTGTTGGTGAAGGCCTTGAAGACCTACAGGTATTCAACCGTGTTGAATTCGTCGACAGCCTCTTCAATTAACCTTTGTATTCTTGAAAACAAAATCCAGGCCCCACAGAATCGGAATGGTATCACTGGGATGTGCTAAAAACCTTGTGGATGCTGAACTCCTCATGAAACAACTGGAGGCAAACAGGTTCGAACTTGTTTTTGATCCTGCTGACACCTCCCGGATTGATACGGCCATCATCAACACATGCGGTTTTATCAATGACGCAAAACAGGAGTCCATCGATACCATTTTGCAATATGTTCAGGCAAAACAAAACAACCTCATCGATCATGTGTATGTGATGGGGTGTTTGTCAGAACGATACAGGACCAGCCTGAAGGCGGAGATTCCTGAGGTTGACGCTTTTTTTGGTGTGAATGACCTGAAGCAGATCATCGGTCACATAGGAGGCACCTACAAAACCCAACTTGTTGGGGAGAGGAAAATTACTACACCAGCCCATTTTGCTTATCTGAAAATTGCCGAAGGCTGCGACCGGAAATGTTCCTTCTGTGCGATCCCGATGATCCGGGGGAAACATGTGAGCAGGCCAATGAGGGAAATCGTTTCGGAAGCATCCCGTCTTGTTCAGTCAGGTGTTAGGGAGATCAATCTCATTTCGCAGGATACAACATATTATGGCCTTGATTTGTACCAAAAGCGTCTGCTTCCCGAACTTCTTGAAAACCTGGCCGGTATACAGGGGCTTGAATGGATACGGGTCCATTATACCTATCCGGATGGATTTCCCATCGTGTTGCTTGATGTTATCGGATCACATCCTGAAATCTGCAATTATATTGACATCCCGCTGCAGCATATCAACAACAGAATTTTAAAATCCATGCACCGTGGGATGGATGGAACCTCCACCCGCAAACTCATTGATACCATCCGCCAGACAATCCCTGATGTGGCTGTCCGGACAACCCTCATTGCAGGATATCCCGGAGAAACAGAAAAGGAATTCAGGGAACTGAGAAATTTTATTAAGGAATGCCGGTTCGAAAGGCTTGGCGTTTTTGCTTATTCCCATGAAGAAGACACGGCTGCTTATGGACTTACCGATTCTGTCCCGGCAAAAATAAAATCGGAGAGGGTTGAAGAACTGATGTCGATACAGGAAGAAATTTCCTTATCGCTTAACCAGGGAAAAGTGGGAAATACCATGCGCGTTCTGGTTGACCGCACCGAAGGTGATTTCTATATCGCACGCACCGAATTTGATTCACCTGAAGTAGACAATGAAGTGCTGATTCCAAAGGGCGAAGAAACCCTGATTCCTGGTTCATTCTATAATGTTCGGATTACGCGGGCAGAAAGCTTTGATTTATTTGCCGAAATGAAATAAATTTGCATCTTAAAATTCCAAACCATGAAAAAAAATATTGTATTAATTCTGACAACGGTCATTCTCCTTTCTTCACAATTGTCGGCACAAGTTGCAACAACAGGTCAACCAGGTTCCGATACCCTGAATCGGACAGACTCCAATGGCAATAAAATTGGGTTTTGGGTTGAAAAAACCGGAGATATTTCCAGCAAAGGTGTATATCTTGAAAACAAAAAGATAAAAAACTGGGTTGGGTATTATCCAAACAATTTACCTTCCAAACTCGAATATTTCGACAATGGAGTGAAAGATGGAATTTCACTGCAATTCGACCGTAAAGGCAAAATAACGGTCATTGAACATTATAAAAATGGACTGGCACATGGCCTGACCACCTATTTAAGCCAATACAATGATACCCCGGTGTCGGAAACCGAATATGCCAACGGTAAGAAAAATGGCATATACCGGCAGTATTATGACAACGGGAAAGTGCAGGAAGAATCCATATATCAGAATGATCTGAAAAACGGAGTTTCAATCTGGAACAATAAAAACGGGAAGCGGCTTGCTGAATTTAATTATAAAGCTGGGAATTTCGATGGATTGCAGATGACCTATTATGACAATGACACCCTGCAATCTTCCAATTATTACCTGGACAATAAACTTTCCGGGGAAGCCAAAGAATTTTACCGTAACGGGAAAGTGAAAACATCAGGGAAATATGTTAACGGACAAAAAGAGGGGCCCTGGACAGAATATAACGAATTGGGTAAGATTGAAGCCGTTACCAGGTTCAAGAATGGAACAGAGATTAAAAAGTAATTCCTGATCGGTCCTTTCACACTGTTTCAATGAAAAAACTCAGGAACCCATTCACCGGACTCGAAGGGTATAATTGTTTTGGCTGTTCTCCAAACAATAAAATTGGCTTGCATCTTACTTTCACAGAGGAAGATGATGAAATTGTATCCAGGTGGGATCCCGATACGAATTTTCAGGGATATTTCAACATTCTTCATGGGGGAATTCAGGCTGCCCTGATGGATGAAATTGCCAGCTGGACAGTTTACGTTAAGGTTAAAACCGCCGGTTTCACTTCAAAAGCTGAATTTCGTTATCTTAAAACCGTTGGAATGGGGCAGGGGCCGGTCACTTTGCGGGCGAAGGTGAAACAAATGCGAAGAAACCTTGCAGATATTGAAGTGATGCTTTTCGATGGAAATGATACCTTGTGTGCCGAAGGACTGCTTACCTTTTTTACATTTCCACTCGACAAATCGCAAAAAACGATGTATTATCCCGAACACAAGGAGTTTTATAATCCTCCTGATTGACAGGCAATTCGTTTCCTGCTACTTATTCCTGATAATATAGGATTTTTTGGTGGGTTTGGATTTGTAACTATATACCGCAGCATTACTACCCTTGTTCTTCTTCATTTTCTTTGTTTTGAACTGGCCACTTGCACTGCATCCTGATGATCTGGAACTGCAGGAAGCAATTATTAAACTGAAACTGAACATGAGCAATGAAAGTCCGAGGCAAATAATTCGTTTAATGTTCATTACATCTTGAATTATAGAGAAAACAATGAGTACGGATTGCGATTTTTGATAAGTATCAAAGGCATTGAACCAACAAGGCAAAAATAATAAATAAACAGTTACGGGTGATTTTTTCTAATTTTGTATATTAAAGTTTGATGTTAAATTGAAGCTAATGAATTTTCGTGTTTTACGCTTTTTTCTGTTTCTCGTTTCATTGCTGCTTTACACATTCCTGCCAGCCCAGTATGCACCTCCCGCAGGACAGCCTGGGACTACTGCAATGCATAAAGACAGCTCAGCATTTATTGGCTGGGCTTCAACTTGCATCATTGAAAAGGGATTTATCAATCTTTCAGATACCACCATGGTTTATAACGGTTCAAACAAGGCTACATATGGCAGTTACCTGAATGGAATCGGGCAGGCGGACCAACTTGTTGTCAGCCTTGGGGACCATGGATCCGCGGTACTTGGTTTCAAATACCCGATCATCAACGGGAGTGGTCCCGATTTTGCGATATTTGAAAATTCTTTCGACGATACCTTCCTGGAACTTGCGTTTGTTGAAGTAAGTTCTGATGGCAGGAATTTTATCAGGTTTCCGGCTGTATCGCATATACCCGACGATGAACAGGTGCCGACGTTTGGAACCATAGATGCCAGGTCTATCCATAACCTGGCAGGCAAATACCGGGTTGCCTATGGTACTCCGTTTGATCTTGAAGACCTGAAAGATAGCGCAGGTATCAACATCAATCTGGTCACTTATGTCAGGATTATTGATGTGGGGGGATGCATAGTCATTCCTTATGCTTCATATGATTCACAAGGTCATAAAATAAATGACCCGTGGCCAACACCTTTCGATACCGGTGGATTTGACCTTGATGCGGTGGGTGTGATCCATGACACTTCAAAAATAAACCCTGATGGCAATCCTTCAGCCATTAAAATTTACCCCAACCCGGTGGAGAAAGAATTGAATATCGTTTCCGCACGCGAAGGTCAGTCCGGGGTCACTATTACTGATGTTGCCGGGAGAATTTTCCTGGAATTAAGGTTGAACATGAAAACGGTCATTGACCTTTCATCTCTTCCTGCCGGCATTTACCTTGCCCGGTTTTCTTTGCCCGATGGGACCTCCATCTCCAAAAAAATCGTGAAAATTTAACATCAGCGTAAACCAGGGAATTTGATAAAAATAGGCAAATACATCATCTTCTGCTTTGCATTACTCAGTATTCCGGGATTTTCAATACACCTAAAGGCCCAAAACCTGAAGGATCCCCTTCACCTGCCTGAAATTGAGATAAAATCAAAATACCTTCGGGATAACAACGGGTTTAAAAAAACAACCATCGATTCAGGATTGCTGATCAACCACCTGAATGAAGATTTATCAAATATACTTTCAAAATATTCAACGATCTTTATTAAATCCTATGGAAATGGAACCCTTGCTACCCCTTCTTTCCGCGGTACTACAGCACAACACACCATGGTTGAATGGAACGGGATCAACCTCAATTCCCCGATGCTCGGCCAGGCTGACCTTTCACAAATCCCCGTTTCACAGTTTGATGGTCTTGAGATTTTGTACGGCTCTGCAGGTATTTCTAAAACGACAGGCGCATTTGGAGGTGTTATAAACCTGGTTACCAATCCTGACTGGAATAACAAGATCAATATTCTATTATCACAAACCATTGGTAGTTTTCAATCCTACACTACAAACCTGAATGTTGTTGCAGGGTCTTCCTCATTTCAATCACATTCAAAATTCAACTACGCAGCTGCATCGAACGATTTTCCATATTATAATGCATACGAAAATACGACCATGCATCAGCAAAATGCCTCTTATGCGCTTTTTGGAATGTCTGAAGAATTATTCTGGAAACTGAAAGATAAACACCTGATGTCAATAAAATTCAGATATAACCAGGATGACCGGAACATTCCGCTCACCGAATCAAATCCTGATACAAATCATAAAGAAAACCAGAAAGAAAGTGTCCTTCTGGCCGTACTGGATTATAAATTTGTTGAGAAAAAATATAACCTGTTCGTTAGGTCAGCCTTTGCAAGCCGGAAAATGCACTATACCCTGGATAGTTCGATCGACGACAACCATCATTATAATCAATGGATCAATGAGGTAAAATTCGCCTACACCGGGATCAGGAATCTGAGCATCAAACCGGGTATTGACTTTACCCATGACCAGGTGAACTCAGATGCGTATGACGGAATGAAAACCCGCAATACAACCAGCTTCTTCTCTGAAATAAATTATGATTTCGGTCCTAAAGTCAAAATGTCACTGGTCATCAGGGAAGACCTGGTTGATTCGAAGTTTCTTCCCGTGGTTCCTGCCATTGGCGTGGAATACATTCCCTGGAAAAATACGGGTCTGTCATTTGCACTGAACCTTGCCAGAAATTACAGGTACCCGACACTCAATGATCTCTACTGGACAATTTCGGGTAATCCCGACCTGGAACCGGAAACCAATTATTCTGCTGAACTCGGGTTTTCCTTTCATCATCAGGCAAAAGACCGGAAATTCGCATTGGAAATCAACTTGTCAGGATATTATTCATGGATATACAACATGATCACCTGGTCGCCGGTCAATGGCAGCAACGATCTTTGGAAACCTGAGAATATTGATGAGATCTGGGCCCGTGGATTAGAAACCGGTTTGAACCTCAAATGGGAAATCCTTGGCTTTGATCTGAGCCTCGATAATAACTACCATCTTTGCCATTCCACCTACCAAAAATCCTCCTCGGCTTATGACCAGAAAATTGGCAATCAACTGATCTACATTCCTGTGCATACATTGAACAGCACGGTGATGATCGAGCGATGGAAATTCTTTCTGAATTACAATTTCATATTCGTAAGTGACAGATTCACAGCTAAAGACAACCTTTCCCTGATGCCTGCATATTCCCTGTCTTCGGTAATTTTTGGAAAAAAAATACCGGTCAAACATTTAGTTTTATCTTTGCAATTGGATATTAACAACCTGTTTAACCTGAACTACCAGTCCGTGGCAAACCGGCCAATGCCTGGAATAAATTATGCATTTACACTTAAACTGGGTCTTTCCAGTTTGTACAGGCAATAGATCAAAGACAAATTACCAAATAGTGACGAATTATAGCTGCTTTTCATTTAAGTTCATGCTTTTATGTGCTTTCACAGCACTTTCCTTATTGCCATCCTCCTGCTCCAAGGATCCCATCCGTCAGAAAATAATTGACCCTGATACCACCAGGGCAGCGAATTATGAAAATGGGATTTTTATTATTAATGAAGGAAATTTTAACTGGGGCAATGCATCCGTAACATACCTGGATAATGCGAGCAATCATGTGTTCCAGGATGTCTTTGCCAAATCCAATTCCAGAAGCCTGGGGGATGTAGCTGAATCGATGACCATTGTGAATGGCCTGGGATATCTTGTGATCAATAATTCAAACAGGATAGAAGTTGTTTCACTGAAGGATTTTAAGTCTGTGAAAACAATAGAAGGGCTACATTTACCCCGCTTCCTGCAGGTCATAGATTCAAACAAAGCCTATGTGACCAACCTGCTGAATTCCATCTCGATCATCGATCTGAAAACCAATATGGTTACAAAGGCAATTCAAACAAACAGCTGGACTGAAAATTTAGTTCGTTATAATAAGTGCGTATTTGTAACGTCGATCGGCAGTTTCAACAAACCAAGTTCGCAACGGAATGCACAGATACTCGTTATTGATATCGGGACTGATGCCGTTGTTGACAGCATTCAAACCGGCAAGGAACCCATCGGTCTTGTTTTGGATAAATATCAAAAATTATGGGCTTTATGTTCAGGTGGTTATGATAATTATGAAGCTCCTGCATTGTTAAGAATCAACCCTGATCTGCGGATTGTTGAAAAAGAATTCACGTTTCCCAATCTTCAGGAAGTGCCGGGCAGATTATGTATAAACCCAACCGGTGATACCATTTATTTTTTGAAAGGAGGGGTTTTCCAGATGCCTGTTCTTTCGCAAACATTGCCAGGCCAGGCTTTAATTAACGATGATGGACGGCTATTCTATGGTTTGAATATTAACCCGGTCAGCGGTTATATCTATGTAAGTGATGCAAAAGATTATGTGCAAAATGGCACTGCTTTTCAATATACTGTTCACGGAAATCTCATCACGCATTATGCCACGGGGAGAATCCCGGGTTCTTTCTGTTTTACCAGGGGTGCGATAAGGTAATTGTTTCCCCCTTTATTTTCCTTGGAATTTACCATTGATGTCCAGCACAATTTCTCTTAATTCACTTAAAATCATGGCTGTTGCTCCCCAAATAATATGTCCATTGATGCAGTAGGAGGGAACCTTCAGGGATAGACCAACGCTGAGCTTTATTTTCTTCTGTTGCCTGTTCTTTGCGTCCATTAAATCATCCAGTTTAATCTCGATGATCTCTGCCACTTCCTTGGCATCAGCAGTGAAGACAGGCCGCGATGACTGGTACCCGACAACCGGTGTTACCATGAAATTACTAGGGGGAATATACATTTCTGTAAGTTGTCCGATGATCTGAACCTGCAAAGGATTTATCCCGATCTCTTCCTTTGATTCGCGCAGTGCCGTATAAATCAGGCTTTCATCCGTTTCTTCAAATTTTCCTCCCGGCAAACTGATCTGCCCGCTGTGAACACCACGATATTGCGGGCGTAGCATTAAAACCAGTCCTATACTGCCTGCGAAAGGATATAAAAGGACCAGCACGCTGCTTTGGGTGGCACTTTCCGGGGCGGCCAATTTAAACAGTTCCTGTATCCGTGCGAGTGAAGACATTTTCAATTGGGCAGATTTGCCGGGAAGAGGCTTCTGCAACCGTTCTTCAAGCGACACAACAAACTCATAGAACTCCATTCTTCACAGTATTTCAATCCAAAGGTAAGCGTTTGAGACCATTTTATGCTTAATTTTGCAACCGAAAAACAAATTACAATGGTCAAGCAGAAAGATAATCCCTCCTCCATTCAAAAAGATGATTCAACCATTCAGCGAGGACTTATCCTGTATAATGATGATGTAAATACTTTCGATTTCGTCATCGATTCACTGATGGAGGTATGCAGCCATGAGCATGAACAGGCGGAACAATGTGCGATCATCACCCACTTAAAGGGCAAGTGCAATGTTAAAAGTGGAGACTATTATCAGTTGAAACCCATGTTTGACGAGATGTGCCTTCGGGGTCTTACCGTTTCAATTGACTAATCCGGTTTAATCCTTTTATTAGTACCCCTTCATCATGCTCCAGGCATGGTTCTATATCGGATTGCTGTTTATACGGTATTAAAGTTACTAACAAAATGTTGATAACTCAGGTGCAAAACTTGTTGAAATCCTCTTTGGAAAAAACTTGCATTCCCCTGTGCGAATGCTGTATATTTGACTCCTCAAGCAAGTGATAAAAGGTCAACTGAAAAAGTAAACCGGTGAAAGCGGAAACCGCAAGGTGGCAGCACTCCCGGGACGGACAGGAAAAAATACAATCCGCAAGATTGTATTGAGAATGACCGGATTTTAGAAGCTGGGATCAGAGCCAAAGTAATCTGCAAAGGCTATCAACGTGATGATCCGGGTTAAATGGAAGGGGAGACCCAGCCAGAACAAGCCAACCATAATAACAGTAGCTTGAACGCTTCCCGAGGCCAAGGCTTTTGGGATGACGGGATGGGAACCGCTTCGAACAGAAATGGTTCCCATCGGTGTTTATAGGATATACGGAAACAATGCCTTGCGCTCCGCAGGATATTCCGGGAAAGTTGCCTGATACCATTTGTGATGATGCAGTGCACGCGGCATCAGGTTCACCAGTGTCCATATCGCGAATGCCAGTGCCGGAGAACACCAGGTCATTAAAGCAAAACCAAACCATTCAACAATCTCCCCAAAATGGTTGGGACATGAAACCAACTGGAAAAAGCCCTTCGATGGAATTACATATCCGGTTTCACCTGGTTTTCGAAGATGAATCAAAATATTATCAGACTGCCAATTGATGAACATTCCAAAAAAGAAGAGAGTAATCCCACCTATAAAACGCGAATCTGATAAATATGAAATCGGATATTGAGCCTCCGTTGCCAGTGTGCCGAGATAATAACCATTGATGAATCCATTAATAAAATTAAAGCCAATGGCCATGAACACTATCGCCAATGGCATTTTTTTTCCTTTTGTACGAAGCCGTAAAGGGAAGATCAGGGTTCGGTTAATATAATGCAAAACCCACAGACCAAAGAAAAGCCATGTAACCACCGGGTGGTCACCTGAGCCTGCAAGATAAAAAACCGAAAAAACAAGCAGAGCAGGCAGTTCCATTAAAATCCAGCCAACGCGGTTATCGATCATGCCACCCCAGTTCTTAGTTGCATGACGGCCATATGGTGCAATGATTCTGATCACCACCGGAAAAATGAAAATTGCAACAGCTATCCAAGCGTATACGATCATGTAAAAGGTGGTTTCTCTCATCTTCTCGGTAATTAATGAATATAATCTTGTTCTTTTAACCAGGTCAGAAAATCTTTTATTGTTTCAGAAAGAGGACGGGGATTGTAGTCTAACTGGTTGCTGGCTTTGGTGTGGCTGATCATCCGGTTGCCTTCCGAAATGATTGTCAGTGATTCACTTGTGTATAATGGTTTCGTTCCTGATAATTTACTGTACAGTGTTATAAAAGGTAACCCGAACCTTGCAATCCACATCGGTAAAACCGTATTTACAGTTTTTCGGCCACTATGCAGTTGTATCAAACCTGAGAACTCATTTAAACTGTGCCATTGCCCTGAAAGGAGGTATTTTTCACCGGTTTTTCCCTTGTCCATCGCTGTAATGGCCGCTGCCACAACGTCCCTGACATCTACCCAATCGTAGCCCCCGGGCACAAGCGACGGAATTTTATGGTTATAAATGTCTATCACTGCATTCCCTGTAAGCGAAGGCTCTGGATCAGCAGGCCCGATGATGGCGGTTGGGCTGAGTATCACAGCATCCAGGCCGTGCTTGATTGCTTCCATTATTGCCCGTTCGCCAGCTGCTTTTGACAGGTCGTAAGCAAACCCTTTATCATCAACCAAAGGCCTTGTTTCATCTATAAACTGACCCAGGGGATGTTGCTGAAAGGCATGAATAGAACTGAAATGGATAAACCGTTTCACCCTGCATTCAATTGCTGCGGCAATCATATTTCTGGTACCTTCCGTGTTAATTCGGGCGACCATGCCGTCCGGATCACCGGTAATTGAGATTTTTGCAGCAAGGTGAAAAACCACATCCACATCCGTGAGCAATGGGAGTAAAGTTGGTTTGTCAAGAACATCCCCATGAACGATCTCTACGGGGATGAATAGCAGGCCTTGATCATGGCGGTGCATGAGGGCCTTCACTTGATGGCCTTTCTCAAGAAGAGCCCTGCATAAATTTACGCCAACATGTCCGTTGGCACCAGTGACTGCGACGTTCATTCGTAATTTCTGAGTTAGGCGGCAAAAATAGGAATATTTCCTTGGAAGAATTGGTTATTATTTAAATATGGATTAATTTTAGACGTTGTTACTAAAAAAAAAACGAATATGAAAACAGTTGTAAAAATATTTTATTGGTTATTGGGAATCATCGCTGTCCTGGTGATTGTTTCATTTCTCTTACCGAAAACCTACAAGGTTGAAAGGAGCATTTATATAAAATCAAACCCTGATGTCATTTATAGTCTTACCAGTAATTTTCAGCAATGGCATCTTTGGGTGCCATGGACCAGGGAAGTTGATTCGACCGCAGTTTTTAAAATGACCGGATCTGCTGCCCAGGTTGGAACTTCGTGGGTATGGAATGGAAAAATTCTGGGAAATGGTGAAATGATCACGACAGAACTTGTTCCAGGCCGACTTATAGGCTATGACCTTGCATTTGATCACGGGAAATACCGGTCAAAGGGGAAAATAATCATCGACCACCAGGGAGATTCAACGAAAGTGGCATGGCTCGATGAAGGAGACCTGGGATATAACCCGATAAATCGGTACATGGGACTATTTATGGGAAGGATGATGGGACCTGATTTTGAAAAAGGCCTGGCAAAGTTGAAAAAAGTCTCAGAGGAGCGCAATACCTGGCCGAAAATTGAAGAGGTTGTGATTCCAGCCCAGAGGGTCCTCATGGTAATCGATTCAGCAGGACCGAAAGAATATGCCCGTGTCATGGGGAAGGCCTATGGCGATATGTACGGATTTTTGAAGTTAAATAAACTGGTTCAGAATGGAAATCCGTTTACAACCTATATCAGGTGGGATTCATTGACCCTGTTTTCAGTAATGAAGATATGCCTGCCTGTGGAAAAGGCAGAAAAAGGGAAAGGGAGGGTTCAGGTTTCTTCCGTCCCGGAACAAAACGCAGTACAAGCCATCTATTTCGGTTCATACAGTAAAACGGAACCTGCATACCGCGCTTTGGCTCAATACCTGAAAGAATCCGGTAAAACTGAAGCAGGCGGTCCTTCAGAGATTTACATTACCAATCCGATGAGTGAAAAAGATACGTTGAAATGGGAGACCCATATTGTATTCCCTGTAAAGTAATCATATCTGCCAACAATATATAAACCCTCCTGAATTCCGGAGGGTTTTTTGTTGATATCAGATTCGATAAGGATGAAAATATATTTGTCTTATAATTAATATTATAATCACGATTAACTGTTTCTAATCTAAATATACTTTGATTGTTAAAGGTCTGAGATAGGGGAGGATAGGAGTTGATGGAGTTTTTATTTCAAAATCAGTTATGAAAAACGAAGCAATGAACTAAAGAGTTCTGCTTATTATTACAGTCCGGATTTCCCCTGGCTTTTAAGTTGATTTTCTAAATCTACAATTCGACCTTCCAAAAATTGTATCTGTCTCACATAGATTGATTTATCCATTTCAAGCTCCTGCACTCTTTTTATATTATTGTTTATTTCAATCAGTCGGTTGGACAATTCCGAACTTGTGAATTTATATGTATCAGGCAGAACGTCTATAATATGGACACCAAGTTCATCACAGACTTTGAAAAGTAATCCCACCTTTATTGTTTGATTGTCCAAGGAATATTTGAACCCGTTTTCAGTCAATCCACGTTCATCTGGATATTTATCCTGAATATTTTTCAGCATTTGTTTAACAACAATGCCTTTTTTTTTAATGACATCTTTTATATTATCCCCAATTCCAACTTCTTGCGTGTTCATGACAAAATGGATTTAATAAAAACAAGTACTAATCAAAATATATTGGTTTAATTATCAAAATAATTTTAGACCTTCGCACAGCATTTTGCAACAGTTTCTATACTGATTAGCGACATCTAAATTACTAATAAACTACTAAACGCAACATAACGCAACAAAATTAAACCATGGAAACAGTAAAAACAAGTACCAAACAACAATTTTTTGAAAATAATCCAGATTATTTGAGAATGGTCAAGGAACTTCCTCATGGATCTGCAGGGATAATTCGGGAAAAGGTCATTTTGAGTTATGGAGAAGAATTCAGTTACACTTTGCCTTATATCCGGATGGTCCTTGATGTAAATAATACCAGGATGAATCGTAAAATCCTTAATGTGGCCGTTGGATATGTTACACAGCTCAGGATTGATGAAGCAAAAATCATGGCTATATGTAACGATGTCAAAAATAATGCGCAATGAAAAGTTTCTCCAATTTTAGCCATCCTGACCTTCGGATCCTATGGGGAAGCTTACACTTGTTCAGAATTGCAAGTGAAACATACACACTCCAAATTCCACTCAACACTAATTTACTTGCAATTGCATCCCTGCAAGATGAATTACAAGATAGAGAAAAGGTTCTACAGAGGATCGGTCAACTGATCCTCGCCATCGAAGTAGAACTTCCTTCCGCCACAGAAGCAGCATTATAGCATTTCTTTTACTTTTCATAAAACCAAGTCTATGGCTAAATCTCCCATTGATGCACATACTATTTATCAAAGTGCACCCGAAATGCTATTGAATAGGATTTTTGAAGTAAATGCTCTTTTAGAAACTTCCAAATTAAAAACAGGCGAATCAGAATCCTGGAAGTTCTGGAAAAAGACCAGTGATATCATGAAGTACGCATGGGATTATATGCGAAGCTTTGAATGGCTGCTTCGTGAAAACACTCAGCTTAAACAGGAAAATCAGTACCTCAGAGCAAGGAACGGGTACCTGGAAGGAGTCAACCTTTCAGTTATCATGGTTAAAAGAGCAAGACTTCAAGGCAACCTTGAAGAGACGGTGAAATTTGTGGATGAACTTCTTGAATTTTATGGTGATAGACTAAACAACGCACTTGAAGATGTCAGATGAACTCCTCGATGGCCTTGATATCTTAGATACCAATGCCGGTCAAAAAGAGAAAATCTGCGCCGCCGCAGAAACAGCCCTGGAAGAAGCCGGGGGTAAATTCTTTGAGCAATCCGAAGCAATATCCGGAATTTGTCAAGATTTTATTGACCTTAAAGATCCAGCTTCGGCTGAATTGTTTTTCAAGTACCTCTCAAAGAAGTACAAAATTTCCAAGAAGATATTTTCGGATACTTTCAAAACACTGTCCGATGTACCCAAAAAAACCAAAAAAAGAGCAGAACAGGATTTTGTCGATGATGGCACAGATCCAGAGATCAAACAAGGATGGTTTGTTCGAAAAAACTGCTATTGGTTTTATACCAAGGAAGGGGGACCGGTTTGCGGATCCAATTTCATAATGGTCCCGCTTTTCCACATTGATTCTAAAATTGACAATAAACGCCTGGTGCGTATCACGAATGAACATGGTGTATCAAGAATTATTGATATCCCTTCCAGTAAATTCATAAGTGTAGAACAGTTTTCGGCCTATGTCTATAGTGAAGGGAACTTCATGTGGACCGGCTGCAAAGCGCATTATATCAAAATTCTAAAATTTATTTCAAACGATTTTCCTATGTGTAAAGAACTAATCACTTTAGGCTGGCAGCGAGAAGGCTTCTATGCCTTCGCAAACGGCATTTATAATGGATTGTGGCAACCTGTCAATGAATTCGGAATTACCACTCACCAGGAGAAGCTTTTCTTCTCTCCGGCCTTCTCAGTAGTGTACAACAATGTCCGGGAGGATGATGATGCTTATGAGAATGACCGCTATTTTGTATATAACCAGGCACCCTGCACCTTCGGCCAATGGTCCCTGCTCATGATGGACGTTTATGGTAAAAATGCGATCATGGGAATGGCTTTCGCAGTGGCTTCAATATTCCGTGATCTTATTTATGAGAAATATAAGATCTTCCCTCACCTGTTCCTGTTCGGGGAAAAACAATCCGGGAAAAGTCAAATGGCCTGGTCATTGTCAAACCTCTTCTTTCATAATTTCCCGGCTTTCAACCTGAATTCCGGAACTCATGTCGGCCTTTCAAGAAGAGGATCCCGAAGTAAAAACTGCATCGTATGGCTTGATGAATATTCAAATGATATTGATATCAGGCGTTTCCAGTTACTGAAAGCTGCCTATGATGGGGTAGGGCATGAGAAAGGTAAAATGACACAGGATAGCCGAACAGCTATCACCAAAATTCTCAGTGCATTTTTGATCTCAGGTCAATTCCTTCCTACGCTTGATGATAATTCCCTACTTACACGGTCCTGCCTTTTATCCTTTATAAAGAAAAACTATACCCCGCAGGAAATGGCACGTTATGAGGAATTGAAGGAGCTGGAAATTCAAGGGATCAGCTCGCTGGTTACGGATGTTCTTGAATACCGCAAATTAATGGAGGATAAATTTGCGAGAACATTTTCCACCATCCAGGAAAATTTAAAAGCTGAAATGCTTAAGGAAAACCTGCAGTTTGATGAAAGATTGATAAGGAATTATTGTTGCCTTCTGGCCCCGATCAAAATCATATTGGAAAGCAATACGCCTTTGAAGCTCAGTTTTGATTATGAAACCATGTATAAGATTGTCAAACATGATATCGCTTCATTAACAAAACAGATTGCAACCTCAGAATCTATTTCAACCTTCTGGACCACTGTTGAATATTTACTTGATGAAGGCAAGATCCAGGCCGGAGTAGATTTCAAGATCGCAATGACTCCATCGCTGGCCTACACGAATAAGGAAGGTGATGAAATTCCATCCCGACCATTTGATCCACCCTTAAACCTGCTTTTCATCAGGTTTTCAAGGGTACACCCACTTTATATGGAAAAGTGGAGACAACAAACCGGGAAGAATGGGATTGACCTTGTTTCCATCATGCACTATCTCAAAAATCATAAATCGTATGTAGGCAGTACAACCCACACACGTTTTGACACTTCTAATACATCAGCTTTTGTTTTCAAATATGGTCCCGGGATGCTTGATATTAACCTGGATCGCACCATGAAAAATTCCTATTCTTCTGAAAAGAAATCGGAATCCGGTGAAGCTCCTGTAACCCCTCCGAAACAGGAATCTCTCAAGCTTGATAGTTTGCCTTATACTGATCCTGGAGAGCATGAAGATGAGCGTCCGTTTTAATATCAATTCAGAAAAAAAATAAATTCTTGTTTTTTATGGCAAATCATGGCTTTTCATTTCCCCGGTTCCTACATATTTATATTTTATTGATTTTTATATTATTAAGGGGTAAAAAACGCGGGGACGCTGTAGGACTCTGTAGGACTGTGTAGGACTGCGGGGACTCGGGGAAAGGGTTTTTGCGTTTGGCAAACAGGTTTTTTATTTTTTTTCTTCAAAAACCCCAAAAACATGCAAAAATGAGCAACATGCCTTTTAGCACAAAATTGGAACATATCAAGGTGAATAAAAGCGGGTTCCGCTATTACAGCGAATTGCCGGTAAATTACCGGCTGGCTACCATTAACGACTTTACTGTCAATGGTAAACGGAAAATCGGAATGATTTTCCTTATTCGCTGGTGGTGGAACCCGCTTTTCTTTCAGATCTGTTATGTTTCACAGAACCTCACCAAGGAAATTTTAGAACCACATCTTAAAGATAATCGTGTATATGTTGAAACGCAGGAGTAAGTTCGGCCATCGTCAATTTCCTTTTTATAAGGTTGAAAAAAAGAAAGTCTATTGTTACAGCTTTGGAAAGCTTAACAAGGAATTTGAAAGCAATGCATCTGCCGCGAAATACTATAATGTCAATGCCAGTACCATGATGCGCTACTTGAAAAACCAAACGAAAAATGTTCCAACGTGGCTCCCTACCGGGATCACGTTGTCACGTAAAATATTTAGCTCATAATACTGGCCGGGATCGGGGGAAGCAAACAAAAACTCCGCTGGCGCTCCGGTCCCGTTACCAGTGTTTTCCACAGACAAAAACAAGCAAAATGAAAAAGGAAATTGAAACATTGATTTATTTATCGTGCCCTGATTGGGCCGATGATGAAGAAATTATTCACACGCGATTAAAGAATTTCAGGGGTCAGGTTCCAAATGTTGGAGATTATATTGAATTACAGGAAGAGGATCTATCAGATTGTCTTTTTGTAGTCAGTTCGCGAATATTCGCATTTGATGATTGTGTGCCCCCAATTTATGAGGGTTTAACTCTCAATTTAGTAAAAATCGATTTTCCAATTCAAACAAAATGAAAAAAGACGAAATCCTGCAGGCTAACTCAGCCATTGCTAAATTTATGGGATATGAAATAATATCCCCTCTCATGAGAATGGAACCTGATAATTGGGATAAGGATTATTGGGAAAAACCATCCTACAGTGAAGCTCCGGAAATGGAAGATGCTACAACGGTATTATGCGCCGTTGGTAATGAAAGATATCATTATGATTGGAACTGGCTCATGACAGTGGTAGATAAAATTGAGGTAATCAAAATGGATGATAGAAGCGTTTGTTTCTCCATGGGATCTGATCATTGTCAAATCTGGTTATCCGGGTTCACTTCCGATATTATGGCTGAACATCAAGATAGTATAGTCCTGGCAAAGGCCAGGAGATGCAGGTCAAGAATTGAAGCTACATTTAAAGCTATTTCTCAATTTATTGAATGGTACCAAACAAGGGATATTCAAGATGCTGCCACAGGAATTGTCGAATAGGATGCGCAATTGCTTCAACGAGATTGAGGAATGCGAAAGAAAGTTGAAATACCTGTCAAAGTCAATCAAGGATGGTGAAATTGTTCATGGATTCTATGAGCTGCCAGTGATTGACCGTGGCATTACACTGCAGCTTCCTAAAAGCAAAACAGGCGAGGTAGTGAAAAATGTACCGATCCTGTTTGCCCTGCTGATCCTGGAATGTCATATCACTGACCTTCAAACAGAGCTTGATGGTATTATGGAAGATCGGCCAGAACGCTTCAACTCTTAATGACCTTTGTAAAAGCCACGTTCTAAACTACATTCGTAAAATGAAACGACCCGAGAACAGACCCACCTTAACGATCCTTCTCAAACGACCGCTTCAAGATTATATTCGCTTTGTCATGAGTCTTGAGGAACCGGTTTCAAATGACCAGGTTCTCCTGGCTTCAAAGTATTCATATCTTGGCCGACTGGTTGCGCCATTCCTTGAATATTGCCCCATCACTGAACTTCCATTGCTCCCTGACAGAGGTCCGGACCATTTCACATTCGGTTTAACCAGGTTCACAGAATCACTGGACACACGATGTAACACCGTGTGGATCTCATATCAGAACCAGGTCAATATTCAACACATTGTTGAGTATCATTTCAGGCTTCATTTCCGGATGTATGCAGATGATAAACTTCGATATTTCAGAAATAAGAATATCAAAAGAAATACGATCAAAAAATTGATCAATTCTTTTTGTGCAGATGTGAATATGAAATTTGACACGATTACTTTCGACATGGTTTCACAATCATATTATCGTTCAAGAAAAAAAAGCGAAAAATGTGGTTATGTTCCCCGTAACATGATGATGATGGACCTTTTTTCTAACCTACCCAATAATTAAAAAATGACAGTTACCAGACACGAAAATGGAAATGTTGGAGGGATCAGTCCCGTTCAATATACTTTTAAGGAAGATATCGAAACTTTTACCTTGAATGTGACAACAATGATTGCAACCATTGTTTTCAAGATTGGTAAGACCTGGAATTATCTTTATGGATCTCCTGAGTCGATCCAGCTTGAAGGAAAAGAAGAAGAAGCACCTGCAGGGATGAAATATACCTACACCCTCAAAATGCTGATCCCCAAAGACCGCAAAGAAGTGGAAATGGTCCTGCAGCAATTAAATCAACGGCATTTGATCATCAATGCCATTGATATGAATGGAGTTTCCCGATATTTCGGGAATCTTGTTAATCCGATGAGAAAGACAGGAAAATTGCAAAAGCCGGCAACCGTTGAAGGCTATAACGGTTGGGAAATTGTTTTTACCGGTGAATTTCCAATACCGGCTGCCTATGCTCCGGCGGTGGTTTCAAATCCGATCACTCCCCCTGATGATATTGAAACAACGTAAATCGTAGTCCTTTCACCAGGATAGAGACAAGCTTAATATTGTATCCTCATTAATGCCTTAACATTAAAGTCGATACAATGAATCCGCTGCTTTTAGATATCCTCTCTTCTACATGGCTCCTACACTCGTCAAACAACGATGCGTATGGAGCCATGCTGGTTTCTTTGCTTCGCGGTGATCGCACCAGTACTGAGGATTTTTCCAAAGCCCGGGAAAGAAACCGGCCCTTTGTCCTTCAAGCTTCAGCAGGTTCAATGGCTGAAACCAAACCATTGAACGCCACCGATCTTTCCAAGGGTTCAATTGCCGTGATCCCCATCCGTGGAATCATCATGAAGGATGATGTTGAATGTGGTCCCAGGGGATCAGTGTCACTTACCAAGGATGTTCAGGCTGCCGATGCCAACCCGAATATCAAATCAATTCTCCTGGTCGTAAGCTCTCCCGGGGGAACAACAGCGTACACGGATATCCTTTCTGCAGCTATCACAAATTGCAACAAACCGGTTATTGCATTTGTGGAAGGCCTTGCGGCCAGCGCTGCCTATTGGATCATTTCGGGTGCAGATAAAATTATCTGCTCCTCAGATCTTGATACTATCGGGTCCATCGGTACCATGCTTGAGTACATGGATATGAAACCTTACTTTGAAAAAGCAGGCGTAGTGATCCATGAAGTGTATGCCACGCTCAGCACTGAAAAAAATCAGATGCTCGCGGACCTGAGGGCAGGGAATTATGAACCGCTTCGCAAAGAGTTGCTGGACAGGATCAATTCGAAATTTCACGCAAATGTTATGGCCAACCGGCCTAACCTTGCTCCATCTACATTGACAGGAAAAACTTATTTTGCTTCCGATGCCATCGCCCTTGGCCTTGTTGATGAAATCGGATCCTACGAATATGCCCTTCAGCAGGCAGACTCATTCACCATCTCAAATTCAATTCACCAAACAAATAATGACATGAAAAGTATTAAAATGCTCGCGGTCTGGACCGCCATCGCTTCTTTTTTCAACTTCACTGAGAATATTGAAAGCAATGAACTCACTGAAGAAATGGTCGGACAAGTTAATGACCGGTTGAATGACCAGGATATCGCAATTGCCGGCCATACGGATATTGTTGCTGACCTTACCAAGAAATTAGACACCGTCACTACAGCAAATCAGGATCTGCTGACAGAGATCACTTCTCTGAAGTCTGGCCTTGCTGAGACAACAAAACAGTTTGAAGCCTTCAAGAAATTGGATGCCGGCACCGAAACCAAGGTAACAAAGCCTGGTGATAAAACTGCCGAAGAATTGCTTTCCGACACTTACAGCTATAACAGGATTGCTGACGAAAATTCCTGAAAAAAAAATTAATTTATTCACTCTTTAATTAATTTCAAATGGCAAATTCAATCGACATTACCCAATTGAAAAGTGACTTTGGCACTTTTCTGGGTAACAATGAGAATGACATTCTGAAGGCGCTCGTTCAGCCAACAGAATCCATGGCCTTCATGACCACAGTAAAGCAGAACGATGATTTCCGTGCAGCTCAGGCCACCATCGCTTCCCTGGTTCAGGGATTCCAAAAAGGATGGACCCCTAAAGGCACACCGGCTTTCACCCCCTTAACCATCGGACACAGACGGCATAAATTTGATGTCGAATTCTATCCCGATGAAATCTATGGTTCCTGGCTTGGCTTCATGGCCGATGAGTCAAAGAATCGCACCGAATGGCCACTGGTGAAGTATATCCTTTACAAACTGGTGCTTGACCAGATTGCACAGGATCGCGAACTCTCGCTGATCGGTACAGGCGTTTATGCCGATCCCGTTGATGGAACCGCCCAGGTGGTCGGTAAATCCATGAACGGGTTCCTCACTCTACTCAAAACTCAGCATGCACTGGGTTCATCCTCCAAGGTGAATTTTGCTCAGCAGAATGTTGCGATTACCTCTTCGAATGTTTTCACGCAGGTTGAAAAATTTGCGGATTCCATCACCGGCATGTACAAGAAAATTGCCATGCCTGTTTTCTGCTCCCCTGAGAACTTCACTTTTTACGTTCGCAAGAAAAGGGATCTGTATGGAACTACCCAGGATTACGGGAAGTTTGGCAATGCCATGATCGATGGAACAAGCCTTACCCTGCAGCCGCTTCCTTCCATGATCGGTTCTGATATCTTGTTTTGTACTCCGAAAGCAAATTTCATCCGTCTGCTCAAACTCAATGATGGCGCTTCCACTCCATTCATCGAGACTTCAAAACGTCAGGTGTCGATTTTTGCCGACTGGTACGAGAATGTTGGCTTTGCCATTTCAGAAGCAGTGTTCGCTTTTGTTCCGGATGCCGGATCAGCTTCGAATTAGTCTATTCACTTCAGTCATAATCTGCAAAATTCAATATCATGAAATACAGTTTGAAAATAATGGTTATGCTGTTCATGGTGACCCTTACCGGGGCCACCATTGGAACGGCAATCGGTGTAAATCCTATTTGGGTAATCGGAGTATCGCTTGTTACCGCTGTTGCTCCTCGCCAGCTTGGAATTGTCACCGCTTCGCTTGTTGATCTGGCCCGCCCTGCCGGGAGTAATAACCCCGGGGCTGGTGGCGGTGTTAAAAGCGAAATCCTATTGATCCCTGAAGATGCGATCAACTGGGCAGCTTTCCCTGATCGTGCCGCTGATAACATCACCATCGCTTCCATTCCGTTAAAAACCGGAAGGTATATGAAACGGTTCTATATGACCGATGATGTTATCGAACCTGGCCAGAAGAAACTCAAAGGCAGCAATGTCGATTGTGGTGGTTGGGAAATTACCCTCAAGGGATTTTATCCCGGTTGGGGTGATGCTGTCATGGCCTGGATCGCCACCAATGGATATGCCTTTAAAGGTGTGATCATCTTCCGCAATTGTGCCGATGGTAAAAAGTACTTGATCGGTGAACCCTGCAATATCGTTCACATTGATGACATTCAATCGAAATGGGGTGCATCAGTTGAAAAAGATAAAGGCCATGAGATTACCTTCATGTCAAAGCAAAGTAAACCGCTGGCCGTTTTCACCGGTGCCATCGTCTACGATCCAACTTCTGCCTCCTGGTAAAAGATTGTTTTCAGGTAAGTGTGTATGTGAGACCCTGTCAGTGATGGCAGGGTTTTTTATATCATGCAAAATATTTGATATTTTTGCTGTAAGAAAATAACTATATGCATTTTGCTTACATTTACAAATTAAGGCGGATTTAATTGCGCCTATAGTTAAAAATAGCCGCCGTGTGGCGGGTAGTAATTGTTAGGGCGCATGTTAAAAAAGCAATCTTAGTTGTTTTAATTATAGAGAAAATCCATTACTAATCAACTATTTGTAACGAAAAAATTATTATTATGAAACATGTTTTTTCAATGACCTCGTTCATATTGTTATTATCAGGTTGCGCAGTTAAAAGAGGATCTGGTTATTCAGATCTTAGCATTACGTTTACATACTTATGGCTAATGTTTTTGGTTTTAGCAATTGGTGCTGGCTTTTATTATATTTTTGGTGAAGATAAACGGCGCGATAATGCAGGAACCGCTGCAATAATATGTATCGTCCTATTTGTTGCAATGTTAATAACAGCATAGGTGAATAAAATATTAAAATCATTTATTATTAAAAAGAAACACGCGCCCTAACGAGCTTGCAGGACGTTAGGTCAAAATGATAGAAATGACAATGCGAATGAACAAATCAAAATTTGAAGATTTATTCGGGGATCCTTTATACTGGAAAGAGAAGGCCAATAGGCATTCCTATTCTGCAGGCATTATTCATGGACACCTTCAAGAATTATTAAAGACAGATGATAACTGGACTCAGGAAGATGATCAACATTTCATTTCGTTAATGGATGCATTTTTTTTATTGGTAGCCCTATCCTTTGAAAACGTCCTTAAAGGTTTGATAATTTCAAGGGAATTGAATATTGTTGATAAGACAGAATATGAGACAAAATATGGATTCAATTACAAACATGATCTAAAAAAAATGTTTTCGACAAATTTCAGAAAATTGACCAATATTGAAAATGAATTAGTTGATAGACTTCAAAATTATTTGAATTGGATGTCCAAATATCCTGTTCCCCTAGAAAAACATCTTACTAAAGAGGTGTCACACAGTTATAATATTCACGATTTTGAAGTTTCAAATATTATGTTCGCAGAAATTGTCAAAACAATTGAGAATAATGTTAACAAGGACATTTTTACTTATTTAACAAACAGAAATCAAGAATTAGAATATTAAAAATCCATCTTCACCTAACAAATAAGGCTTATTCTTGGCAGCACCGGGATCACTGTGCGATCCCAAAATAGTTTCGCAAAAACCTTATCTACTAAGCGTTAGGTGCAATTTGAATTAAAAAAAACAGTATGGCAAACGGAAATAATCAACAAAACGCAGAAAATAATGCTGAAAAGAAAGCAAAGTGGTTTCTTTTAGGGGAATGCTGCTTCATCTTATTACCTTTTCTCATTATAACAATTGCTTTAGGATCTCATAACTCATGGAATGAGATTATTAAAGTACCAGAATGGTCAATTGTCGCTTCCGTACTATTTGGGCAATTAATCATTAAAATTTTACATACAGGTGTAAAAACTGCTCCATTAAAGAATTTAAATTTTTATGCAATAAGTGGCTTTATGGCACTAATAATATTGTTTGGTTTAGCCCCTAGCTTAACATTACTAGTTATTATTTTAATTGTTGATAAGTCAACAATCCCATATTGGATCTACTATGCACAAATATTTTTGTTGCTTATTTCAGGATTATCATCTGTTATTATAAATGCGCTTGAGGTATATATGAATGAAGAAGAAAACCACTAATTCAAACTGTACCTAAATAAGCCTGTAAAACCTAAACTGATAGGGTTTTTCTTCTTATCAAAAGTTATAACGGCACATGGTTTTACAGGCAAAGCGTCAGACAGCATTTTCAATATGACGTTACTCGGACTTAATACACATTTTGGAATTACTTGTGACAAATGTCATAGTGGAAGGGATTTGTTTGGTGCAATGAAGGACAACAATCATACTAATCTCATGGATCTATATAAGTGCAAATGCGGCAATAATTTTTCGTATGAACAGGGAATAATTAATGATTATTGTGCAGATCATTTTGCATCTGATTATAGTTTCATAAGTAACATTTATTTATATGGGTCTTGCGAAATTACCGTTGGTACTGTATACACGATTAATCTTAATGAAGAAGTACCAATCATTAACAAAGTCATGTTATCCCCTTATGGTGGTAATACAAGTGTTTGTGTCGAACCATTGATCATAGAAAATAGAAAATCTATAAAAGTAGTTTCATCTGAAAGAACATTCGCCCTGAGTTTCGCACCTGAGTCAATTATTAAAGTTGGGAAAACAGCCAGGATTGATTGGGCGGTTTACGGAAGGACAAAAGATCTTAAACTTGATTCATGGAGACACCTTTTAATCTACGCCAAAGAACAAAAATTAAATAAGAATTTTCTACTTTCCTTTTTAAGTTCAGCAATGGCACTCGAATCATATATTAATCAACGTTTTACTGAATCCCTAGCGAAAAAAGGAATTGATAACGAAAGCATTGATATCTTCCTGAAAGAATCAACTATGCCTGAAAAACTTTTAAAACTTACAAGCACATTATTGGGTATTAGTTGGCCGATAGGTTCTATTTCTAAAAATAATCTAAGCGATATTATTTCAACAAGAAATAAAGTAGCTCATGGGAAATTAGTCAACATTGATGCAAATAAATCGACCGCTACATTCAGAACTGTGGTATCAAGCATATACGAACTTGAAAAAATAAAGAAAAAAACAGCCTAACGAGCTTTCAACCTCCATAAAACCAGCGTTGGTGACGCTTTAAAAGGTTTACCTTGGGGACGGTTGCAAGCAAGACGTTAGGCACTATTAACCCGCTCAAAGTGACATCAGCCCCGATCTCCAGAGCTACCTAATTTTAAAAATCCTGTCCTTTACGTATCACAATTGTGACACTATTTTCGTGTCATGATTGATGTCTATTACCCTTACTTCGAAATTGAAGCAACCTGGCAGGAACTTCGCTATTCACTACGTTCTATTGAAAGGCATTTCCAATTTGATTTTAGGGTTGTCATTGTCGGTGATCTCCCTGGGTGGATTGATCCCTCTTCTGTTTTATATATCCCTCATTCAAGAGTTGAAGGGATCCAGGAGAATACCCTCTATGATGCAATTACCAAACAATTAATTTTTAACGCACATCCCGATACTTCGCTTTACTTCGTCAGGATGTACGACGACATCTACATTCTGAAGGATGTCGATATCATGGAAATAGGAACATTCAAAGCAATGTATGCTTTCGACCAGGTTCCAGAGAGATTCGGCACATGGTGGGGACAACTGTACCATACACTTGATGTTCTTCGGGAGAAGGGATATCCGGCATGGAACACGGAAACCCACCTGCCGGAACTTTTCAATAAAGAAAAGCTCCAGTGGGTGATCACCATTTATGCCGCTCTTGAAAAAAGACTTCTCACATCATCCCTTTACCACAACACATTTTTCCCATTCACCTATCCCAGGCTTTTCAGCAAAGATTTTGCTATTCACTTCTACGACAATATTGATAATCCCTTCTATACTTCATCCGAAGGGGATCTGGCAGTAAAATGTCAGGGGAAAACTTACCTCAATCACAACAATGCCGGCTTAAACGACAATCTGAAAAATTTCCTTTCATCAACGTTCCCACACAAATCCCGCTTTGAATTATGATTATCGCCAAATTAATCCTTCACTATAACACGCCAGAGCTTACGCTCAGGCTATGCGAGCAGGTGCCCGAAGCCATCGTCATAGACAATGGTTCAGACATAAACATGCTCACACTCCTTCCCAAGGAAAGAGTGATCCGCTTCGAAACCAATTTAGGCTTTACAGCCAATTGGAACAGGGCAATTACATCAATCCTTCGCAGTGATGGAGGTTATTACCAGGCCTTCTGGCTGATGAATTCGGATATCGAAATTGGCCGTAACTCGATTGAGCGCATTGAGCAATTGATGGATGACCATGAATATTCCATGGTCACACCAAGCTATAACTGCTGGATGAAGCAGTGTAAAGACAATGGCTCCCCCGGGATCCGACAGGTTAAGTGTATCGAGTTCACCGCCCCGGTAATCCGGCGCGATGTATTTGAACAGATCGGCCTGTTCGATGAAATATTCTCAAAAGGATATGGCTGCGATTTTGACTGGGCACTCAGAATGAAACATGCCGGCCTGAAACAATACTGCGATGATCAATCAGTCTTTTACCATATCGGCCAGCAAACCATAAACGTCAATGGTACCTTGAGGGAATATGAAACGCAGGCAAAAACAGAATTGAATTTCGGGATGAACATGATTTATGGAGATGGTTGGAGAAAACAGATTCAGAAGGAACTGGATGTCTTCAATGAAAAACCATCAAAGAAAAGAGTTGCCGTTTACACGACAATCTTTGGCAACTACAATTATCTGCTGCCTGTTATGAAACAGTCAGTGGATGCAGATTTCTTCTGCATCACAGATAATGTAGATATTGAACATGGTACCGCCTTCGGCCAGGCCGGTGATGGCCAGCGCTGGAAGATCATCCCAATTGAATATCCAACCAAAGATTTACCCGACCGGCTCCGGGCAAAGTTTTTCAAACTGTTCCCCTGGGAAGCTTATACCCTTGACCGTTACGATATCATGATTTTCATTGATGGTTCTATCGGGATCACTTCACCCGATTTCGTCAGGCATTGCCTGGACTCATTGGGTGAAGCGGATATGGCGCTTTACGCCCATCCTGAGCGTGATTGCATCTATGATGAAGCTCAAGCATCAAAACCACTCATAAAATACCAGCGACAAAACATCGATGGTCAGATTGCATTTTACAATTCAATCTATCCCAAACATGGCGGCCTTTACGCCTGCGGTGTAATGGTTCGCCGGATCCAATCGGAAACTATTCGCTCCCTTATGGGAAAATGGTGGTGGGAAATTATCAAATGGACCACACAGGACCAACTGAGCTTTCCTGTTATTTGTAAGCTTTCCAAGTTCGTTCCGAATCTGATCCCGGGTAATCAATACAAGAATGATTACTTTAAAGTTTACTGGCATGATGACAAATTAATCAAACCCAAATACAGCAAATCATGAAAATCAATGTATTGATGCCAGTGTTTGCCACTCCCGTTCCCTGGTTAAAAAATGCAGTAGAGTCTATCATCTATCAAAGCCATTATGATTTTCAATTTCTTATTGTCGATGACAATAATCCCCGTGGAGAAATTACAGATTACATTTATGGCCTCACTCAGCGTGATTGTTGTGTCAATATCGTTCGGACTAACGAAAACAAGGGGATTGCTGCAGCGCTCAATCATGGCCTGCAGTATTGTAATGGTGATCTGATAGTCCGGATGGATGCTGATGATGTCGCAGATCCTGATCTGCTCACCAAACATGATCACTATTTCAAGGAACATCCTGACCGTCATATTTGCGGAGTGCAAATTCACCTGTTTAATGAAAAAATGGATTGGTATAGCAACCATCCAACAGAGATTACCAGATCCCGGGCGTTGACGATGCCTGGGCACTGGTTCGTTAATCACCCGGGCATCGCCTTCCGCAAGGCCGCCATCATGGAGGTAGGTGGTTATGATCCTACATCGTCAACGCTTGCGGAAGACTATGCCCTTTGGGTGAAATTTCTGCTTCATGGATATACGATTTATAACATGGAAGATATCCTGATGCAGTACCGGGTCCATCCCAAATCATTCTCATTTGCGCCAGATCGAAAATCTCCTGAATGGCACGAATTCCTTAAAAACCAAAAAGACCTGCTCAATGAACATTGAAATTAAATCCTGGCTTGATTCTGACCGGGATTTTGAAACCGGAGTGCATCTGTACAGCCGTTTTGGACAAAGCCAAAACTTGAAAAGAATTCTTGAAAGAAGCGAATTCTGCCAGGAACATTTAGATACGTTGACCTACGAACTAGGCCAGCTCCTCGATGTTCCTTTTGCCCGGGAGAAAAAAGGGAGTACTCATGTACCAATGCCGCGAAATGCCGCTAATGAAGATCAACCTGTTATCATTATACCTCCTGCCGGCCAGTTTGCCCAGGAGGACCAGGATCTGTTCCATGCCATCAAGGATAAATTAAAATTAAGGGATCATCTTCATTCCACCCTGGAGCATGTTTCTCAAGAGCAACGGAAAAATGATGCTTTGATGATCCTTGAACTTTCAGATCAAATTACTGAGGACTACGAGCGCCATGATCATTTCAAAAAACATGGTGTACTTCCTCCAGAGAAAATAGTTGAATTGAAGCCACCGGATAAACAGGTGTCTGACCTTTCGCAAGCAGAGCTTGAAAAGAGAAAAATAAACATCCGCACAAAAATCTCCTTCTATAAGAAAAGGATCAAGGATCCCTTCTATATCTCCAGGAGAAAATACAATGAAGGATTACTCACAGCCTGGGAAAAACAATTGGAAGAAACTTTGAAGCTTTTATCATAATGGCACTATTCAGGTTATCTGATCTCAAACAGAAGAAAGAGCTTCACAAATCTTTATCGGCAATCGAGAATACCAAAAACCGCGTTGCCATTGGCAAAGTCGGGAAAAAGGTGGATCAGGTGGTCGGCATCGTTTCACCAGGTGAATCACTTCACTATGCTTCCATGGGAGAATGGTCCACCCATGACCTTCTGTTCCACTTTTTGAACCAGACCGGTCCGGCTGAAGTAACATTTACAACCTGGGCGATATCTGAGTATGCCATTCGACAGCTTTATAACTTTGTCAATACCGGCATGATCACAAAACTTTCCGGAATCTTCGATTACCGCAACGGTATTCATAAACCGGCAGAGCTTCAGTTTCTCAAGCAGATTACCACGAATATAAAAGCTGCAAAGTGTCACGCCAAGGTTACTGTTATCATGAATGAAGCTCATTGGTATAGTATTGTCACTTCAGCGAATTATACCAGGAATCCCCGCATTGAAGCCGGGGTGATCTGCAACTCAAAAGAGATTGCCCTGTTCCACAGGTCATGGATTTTGGCCGAACTCAATAATACCTCAGACTTTGATAGAAATGACTGAAGATTTACTCGATCAGATAGAAGAAATGTCTTCGCTGATGCTTTGTAAAAACGATATCGCAACCATGCTTGAGCTTGATCCGGATGAATTTGTAAATGTTCTGGAAGACAAAGCTGGCGAAGCCTGGAAGAGATTTCAAACCGGCAGGATGAAAACAATAACACAGGTAAGAAAATCAATTTTTGAACTTGCTGCAAATGGATCTTCGCCGGCGCAGACCGAAGCAATGAAAATTATTCGCGAATCAAAAATGGAAGATATATGATCCCGCTAAAATTGGAAAGCTCAACGGTCACAGACCGTATCCGCTTGTATTATATTGAAGGAACCCAACTCAATGACGAAGATGAAAAAATAAGGATCAGACTTGATGCAGCTCATTCATTAAAGCTTGCAGATTTTGAAACAGATAAAAACGCAGCTTCAATTCTGATGCGAAAATTTTGCATCAGCCAAAGACAAGCTTATCGGGATCTGCTTAATTCTAAAAATATTTTTGGAAATGTACAGCAGGCAACGAAAGAAGCAATTCGATATATGATCACTGAATGGGCAACCATTGCAATGAAAATGGCGCACCAGGCTAAGGATCTCAAAAACATGAATAAAGCAATGGAGAATATCATCAGGGCAAACAACCTGGATAAAGATGATGTTGATATTCCCGATGCTTCCAAAATACAACCACCGGTTCAGCTCCTGCAGGTGAATTTCAATTTCATTGACAGTCCCATGTTCAAACTGATCGATAAGACTACTCAAAAAGCTATCCTCCTGCAGTACGACCTGTTCATGGAACAGGTCAAGCTTTCCCCGATGGCAGATTTTACAGATGTTTGGAAAATTGATGAATCCGCAAGAGAAGAATCATGAAGATCGTTGAAGTTACCGATATCAAAACAGCTCCGTATTACAATTTTCCGCAATTTGTAATCAGATCCTGCACCAAGCCACATAAAATGTTTATTGGTGGCCGTGGTGTTGGAAAAACAACGATCATTGCTGATCAAGTCATAGATTGCCTGATCACCATGCCCCGGGGAAAAATATCACTCAATGGCTTGACATATTTCCATATCCGCACAAAATCATTGCCCCCGATCATTGACCACTGGGAGCGCCGTGGCCTTTATCGTGGAATCCATTATTATATCGGGATGAAAGCGCCAAAAAAGTATAATTGGCTTGAACCATTTCAACCCCCTTTGGATTATACCAATTGCATTCATTTTTTCAATGGTTTTGTCGTAGAATTCAATTCCTTTGACCGGCCGGAAATGGCCAGGAGCGGATCCTATGATTTCATGGTTTTCGATGAAGCAACCAAACTGAAAAAATCAGCAATTGATAGCGATGTTTTACCGGCCAATCGTGGCAATAATAATCGTTTTGGAAAATGTCGTTTTCATCATGGTACATTGTTCCTGGGTTCTCAGCCATTAACTCCTGCAGGAGACTGGGTTTTTGAGTATGAAAAATTGATGAAAGAATTTCCGGAAGAATTCATGTTTTTGGAAGCCAGTGCTATGCACAATGAGTTCATTTTAGGACCGCGATATTTCCGGGATCTGAAACGGGTACTTCCGAAAATGATCTACGATATCGAAGTCGAAAACATTCGAAGAGTCAAAAATCTCAACGGTTTTTATCCATCACTAAATGCCACCGAACATACCTATTACGATTCATACAATTATTCATTTTATGATTCAATCGGTCATGACATAGGGGACCAGGGCACCATTGACAGCAGGGGTGATGCTGATTGCTATCCCAATGAAATACTGTATGCATCATTCGATTTTGGCTCAACACAAAACTGCATGATTGTAAGCCAGTGGCACAGGGCAGTCAATGAATTCCCGATTATCAATAATTTCTATGTTGAGAATGAAACATTGAAAGTACTGGTTGACAGATTCATTAACTATTACCTGCACCATAATAACAAGCATGTCAATCTATATGGCGGCAGTGATGGCATCAGGCGCAATGATGCAGCATCAAGATTGAGTTACTTTGATACTGTTACAGAACAATTGACAAAGGCAGGATGGTCAGTCAGATTGTGTGCTGAATTACATGAGATCCCTCACATGGATAAGTTTTTATTCTGGCATAAGTTCCTCTCAGGTGAAATGCCTGGTGTTCCTGCCTTTAAGATCAATGCCAACAATGCAATGGAAACTTATGTATCAATGGATGCCGCCCCAATCACTCCCCAGGAATTCAAGAAGGATAAGTCATCAGAACGCAGAACAGATCAGCCCAGGTGGAAGGCAACAGACCTGAGTGATGCAACAGATAACCTTTATTATTGGCTCTTCTATCAAAGCACCTCTTCCAGTGATCATGGGTTCGGCATGATGATCCTTTAATTGTCCAAGGTAAAGCAGACATTTCAGAAAACAAAATCACAAACATAATCGGATATGGTATATTGCCCCTATAAACTTAAGGGGAGCAATATAGCATAGGGGAGCAGTGTTAATACGCTGATATACTGCTATATGGCACCTTTTATTTGGTCACTCAGTGCCCTTTCCCTGCCCTTGGTTGCATTATCTTTGTAAAGTGTTGATATTATGTTACTTCCGGGTGCCCTCCTTACATGGCTGCATTTCACATATCCTTTCAAATTTGCGCTTCACAATTGTAACGGCCACAGGGCGGGGCGTGGTTTGCTGACAGCCAAAAGGCAAAAAACTAATTTTAACGCAGTACAAAGCGCTAAAATAGAGTTAATTGGTGTTTTTTTGATGACAAACAGGCCTTTTTTGGCCTGAATTGAACTTCTTTTCTCTTTGAATTAAAGAGCAAATAAGCAAAAGAGAAAGCCTGCAATCCCCTGATAAATATGCCTTTCCTTCGGCCACGCTTTTTCTTTGATGATCTAAGGCAAAGAAGAAGCTTAGCAAAAAGAAACCTCTCCCGGGCAACTTTGAAAAAGCAAGCAAACCCACCGCACAATATAATACTTGAAATCCTTACTAAGCTACCTATATCGACAGGGCTTCCAGCTTGTAGAGTGCTGCAGCTTGGAACTGTCAAGGGCGACCTCCTTCAGGAACAGTCGTACTCCGTAGGCTTTCAGGTTGTGCCAACCAGACCCGCCCCCTTGACTTGAATCCAATCGATCCGGTGTAACGCTTCGCGGTCAGAAAATTTCAAGTATCAACAATCTAAAACTCACTGCCATGACCGCACTTACGAAAGAAACCCGCAGACAATCCATCGAAGAAATGTTCATTCAGCACATCGAACAAATTTATTACCCAGGCTTTTCAGAAGAAATGACCGAAGAACAATCGGCCCTTTACGAATGGGAATTTAAAGAATTTCAGAAGCAATTCAGAATAGAAAATTAACATCAGGCAGGCAGTCACAGACTGTCTGCCATTTTTTATGGTCGTACCTCCCGGGATTCCGCTTTTTCTTTGATGGCTCAGGACAAAGAAAAAGACGGGCAAAAAGAAAGCCCTTGTGATGTGGTCTGGTTGTAGGAATCTCTCCGCTAAGAATTTATAAAGTTACCTGTATCGTGTCGGTTCTGGTTTACGGCACTTGCACTGCGAAACTGTCAAGAGCATGTGAATGTATTCAGATTCAAAAAAGAATCTGACCTACACTCTTGACATTATTCTCACCGATCCGGTAAAGGATTACAAATTCTTACCGGCGTGCCAGATGCCATAATAAGTCCCCGGGGCAGGGGCCAATCTATTGAAAAAGTCTTTTTTAAACAGTCCAACCGTTCTTGATCCGCTCTCCTTTTACAAACACGGCCTTCCGATGAAGCTCTGGGCAGAGGATGATCTGCCAAGTTACAAGCTGCTGATGAAAGGAACCTCCAGCATGTCTGATGCAGAACTGCTGAGCCTTGTCATCGGCAGCGGGATCGCAGGGGAAAACGCGCTGGATATCGCAAAGACCCTGCTGATGGCCAGTGGGAACAACCTGGCAGACCTTTGGAAGTTCGGCTACTCTGAATTGCAGAAGATCAAAGGGATCGGGGAGGGTAGGGCACTGACCATCGTTGCCATGTTCTCTCTTGCCAGGCGCAGGAACGAGTCAGAAGCTGCAAGCCGAACAAAGATCAGCTCTTCCCGGGATGCCTTTGAAATCTTTCAGTCTCAGATCGGGGATCTGCCGTATGAGGAATTCTGGATTCTGACATTGAACCGGGCAAACAAGATCATGAAGAAGATGAGGATTTCAGAGGGCGGTATCTCCGGAACAGTAGTAGACCCGAAGAAGATCTGGAAGTTTGCCCTGGATAATGGGGCTTGCAACATCATCCTGGGTCATAATCACCCCTCGGGGACCCCTTCGCCATCGGAAGCAGACAGCAAGATCACCAAGAAGATCGTGGATGGAGGGAAACTGCTTGAAATAGCGGTGCTGGATCACATCATTGTTGGGAACGACACCTATTATTCATTCGCTGATGAAGGGTGTCTATGAGGGAAGGCCCCGGGAAACCGGGGCTTTTTTTGGTCGTTGGGGTTAAGATGGTTGTGATGGGAGGGGGAGGATTCTAAGATATTTTAGGGGTTATGCCGCTGATATTGCGAGAATGATTTAATTTTACTGCTTAGGTATTGAGTAACGTATACCGATAGTGACTAAAACAAATAATATGGAACTTGATTTTGCAAAATTCTTTTTAATGGATTCCCTCTACTCAGAAGTTGAGGTAAACGAACTTGACTTTTTTAATTTAATGGCGATCTTGTTTTATTTTGAAAGATCGACATTCTCGCCGGTAATAAAAACTCTTGATTCATATTGCCCAATTTGTAAAAAAGATACGACTTTTATTAGTTTAGAATCAGAGGATCATATATCAAACACCTTAGTTTCTGCAGGTTATCATACAGGAATGACTGGGAATTTTAATATTCTTATCAAGGCTTTAGCTAACATGGGACCTTTTCAAAGAATATTTCAGTGTCCTCGTCCCGAAAGCGATGCTACACACGACTTGATATTCATTTTTAAAGTAATGAATTTCAAAGTGATCAAAATTGGCCAAAGCCCTTCAATAGCAGACCTATCAAATAAGGAAATTGAGAAATATCGGAAACTTGGTTCAAATATTTATAACGAATTAAACAAAGCAATCGGATTGGCTTCTCATGGAATTGGTGTTGGTTCATTTGTTTATTTGAGAAGAATTTTAGAAAAATATATTGTAAATCCTAAATTGTCGGAACTTATAGCTGAAGGAAAGGTTAACCAAGATCTGGTAAACAAATCTGATTTTAAAGGTAAAATTGAATTTGCAAAGGAAAAATTACCTAATTTCCTTGTAACAAATAAAAAAATACATTCAATTTTAAGTAAAGGATTACATGAGCTTGAGGAAAATGAATGTAGGGAATATTTTACGCTTTTAAGAACATCAATTGAAATCATTCTTGATGAAGAAATAGAAAAGATTGAAAGGGATAAAAAGCGAAAGATGATCTCAAGTCAACTTAATAATTTAACATAGGAATGTACTGCACCAATCGAGGTATCGACCGGGCAAGGTATAAGGTTTCCAAAGACTGTCGCTCGCCACCATTTAATTTGGTGGGAAAACCATCCCAAATAAGCCAAAATAAAATTGCATCTTTGAACATTAAAAATATTTAAGAAAATCGTGATTAATGAAAGGAATAAAAATGGTACAATCAATAGAACCAAATATTGCAGATTTAGCTAATGGCTGGCTTAAATCTTACAAATTAGATTATAAATTAGAACAAGAGTCTTTAAATACTGAAATAGACAAAGCACTTTATGATTATTACACAAAAAATGGTGGAACAGGGGCAAATCGTCCTGATACTAAACTGCTACTACAAGACAAAAATTTAGATTTTTATCCCGTTCTTATTGAGTACAAAGGTTATAAAGACAAACTCGTAAAACTTGACAGTTACGGACAGGTTGAAAACAGAACTGCAAAAAACGACCCCAATTTTAAAAACATCAATTCATTTGCTGTAAACGGTGCGGTGCATTATGCCAATGCTTTGCTTCATCATACCAGTCATACCGATATTATCACTATCGGAATGACAGGTTATAAAGACGAAAGCGGAAAAATACAACACCAAATTGGCGTGTACTATGTTTCAAAAAGCAATTTTGGGGTTGGACAAAAAATTGGCGAATTCTCGGATTTTTCTTTTCTAAAAAAAGAAAATTTTGATGCGTTCATTGAAAAAGTAAAAACTTTGAGCTTAACGCAAGAAGAAATTGACAAACTCAAAGAACAACGAGAAAAAGAAATTGATTCCAGCTTAGTAAAGCTCAACAACGATATTTACCAAAACGAAAAAGGTTTAGGAGAAAATGACCGTGTATATCTCGTTGCTGCTTCAATTATTGCAACACTTGGAATACCTGGCAAAGTTTCTCCTCTTGAAAAATCTGATTTAAAATCTTCTTCAGAAAAAGGCAATACTGACGGCGAAATAATAGTAAGAAAAATAAAAGCCTTTTTAGACGAAAAGGAACTACCAAAAGAGAAAAAAGAGCTCATTGTTAGAACTTTACAAAATACACTTACCACTGAAAATATCAATAAAGTTGAAAACGGTGAAAGTCAACTCAAAAGAGTTTTTACAAAAATTGTAGATGATTTGGGAATATATTATAAGATAGGTTTAACTACTGATTTTACAGGGAAGCTTTTTAATGAAATGTATGGCTGGCTTGGTTTTTCGCAAGACAAACTCAATGATGTAGTTTTGACACCTTCTTATGTAGCTTCTCTTTTAGTAAAATTAGCAAGGGTAAATAAAGATTCTTATGTGTGGGATTTTGCTACAGGTTCGGCGGGATTGTTGGTCGCTGCTATGAATGAAATGCTTAATGATGCCAAAAACACCATTACTTCACCTGAAGAACTTACTCAAAAAGAAATCAAAATAAAAGCCGAACAATTGCTAGGACTGGAATTGCTTTCAAGTGTGTATATGTTGGCAATTCTGAATATGATTTTAATGGGTGACGGAAGCTCCAATATTTTAAATAAAGATTCAATAAAAGATTTTGGTGGAAATTACGGTTTTGGCAAAACTGACAACAAATTCCCCGCTGATGCATTTGTACTTAATCCTCCGTATTCTGCTAATGGTAATGGGATGAACTTTGTGGAAAAAGCCCTTGGCATGATGAATAAGGGTTATGCTGCTATTATTATTCAAAACTCAGCAGGTTCGGGAAGAGCCAAAGAATATACCAGAAAAATATTAGAAAAACATACACTTTTGGCGAGTATCAAAATGCCAATTGATTTATTTTTAGGCAAATCAATCGTACAAACCAGTATATATGTTTTTAAAGTAAACGAAAAACACCAAAAAGATGAGATGGTGAAGTTTATCGATTTTTCTAAGGATGGCTACACTAGAACCAACCGTAAAAAAGCAAGCAACAACCTTAAAGACACCGAACGTGCAAAAGAACGGTATGATGAATTGGTAAACTTGGTGCGTTTTGGCAAAAGTAAACTCAATATTTTTACTGAAAAAGAGTTTTACGAAAACACCATTGATCCCAGAAATGGTACTGATTGGAACAAAACAGCGCCGATAGATACTATACCAACTTTGCAAGATTTCAAAAAAACCGTAAGTAATTACTTAGCTTGGGAAGTAAGCAAAATCCTAAAACAACAAAGTAAAGTGGAGGAAAGCTTGGGAAAATAGATGCTCCACTTAACAAAAAAATAAAAAATGTTAAGTGGGGCAAATATAAACTAGGTGATTTGTTTGAGTTTGAGGCAATCAAACAGGCAAAATCTCAAAAGGAAATACCTACAGATAACACAGAAAGTGGAGTTCCTTATATTGTTCAATCTATGTTTAACAATATGTTTTCTCGGACTGTTAATAAAAAATGGCTAATCGATCATGACGAAGCCCCTGTTTCTGGTAATCGTATTGTTTTAGGGGTAACCCTACCTGCTGTTTCTTATCAGCAAAGAGAATTTGGTGCAAGTCAAGTTATCACAGCTAAAGCAGACTGGCTAAATGAACAAAATGGTATTTTTATTTCAGTTGCAATTTCCAAGCTGATGTATCAATTTTCTTACAATAGCAAACCAGGTTTGCAAATTTACAAAGATATGGTGATCCAACTTCCAACTAAAAACGGCAAAATAGATTTTGAATTTATGGAAATCTTTATAGCGGACCTTGAAGCAGAGCACATAGCAGAACTGGAAGCAGAGCGTATAACGGAGCTGGAAGCCTATTTTTCAGCTACCGGACTACAAGGTTACACTTTAACAGAACAAGAACAACAAGTTTTAGATAATTTTGCGAATATCAAATGGCAAACCTTTAATCTTGAAAAATTATTTGGAAAATCTACTCGTGGTAAACGGCTAAAAAGTGCAGACAGAATTTCTGGAACATTACCATTTGTAACGGCTGGTGAAACTGATGAAGGTATTTCAGCATTTATTGGAAATAATGTTACCATTTTTCCAGAAAATACCACTACAATTGATATGTTTGGCTCTGCAAAATACCGAAACTATAAATATGGTGGAGATGACCATATTGCTGTTGTACATACTGAACATTTACCAAAATTTGAATCTATTTTTGTAACAGCAGCAATTCACAAATCATCTCATTCAGGACAGTTTGATTATTCAAGAAATTTTTATGCAAAGGATGCAAATGAATTAAATATTTCACTTCCAACGCAAAATAACCATCCAAATTACGCAATAATGGAAATCTTAATTTCCGCTATTCAGAAATTGGTTATAAAAGATGTGGTTTTGTATGCTGGCAAAAAAATAGCTGCTACAAAAAGTGTTGTAAACAAAATAGCATAGAAGAAGTAAAATGAGTTATCACTAGCATCCTACGCTTATTTTACTTCAAAATACTAATGGTATCAGTCTCCGCTGTGAGATGTGTTTCTTTATTCTGTTGGTATTTCCCTGACTTTCTGATAAATTTGCTATTGGTGACTTTCCCAATTGCATTTTTGATTGGTTGGTTGTCTGACCGAGTTTAGGTATTAATTCTCTGCTAAGTTATTATCTCAATCCAGGGTACAGTTCCACTCATTCAAGGATTTTCCCGGCATATCCTCGGGTAAGTCTCCGGTATTCCAGTTCCTCCTTGAGTGCCCTTCCGTGAGCTTAATGACACTTGCACATAATTTAACCCTAAAAAACTCAGTCATGAAAACTTACACGAAAATCTACATCGGAAAAGGTAAAAAAGTTGCGAATCTGGACATCATCAAAGTTAGTTTCAACTTAGCTGCAATTACAGAACTCACCCACGAATTCAAAGGAGAACAGTACTTATCTTTTGAAGTAGCCAAAATGAAAGAACCGGATCAGTTTGAAAACACTCATACAGTTTATGTAAACAAGCTGGTGGAAGAAGTTTCCACAGTAGCTGAACCTCCAACACCTTCAAAGAAATCGCTCAAAACAAAGAAAACTTCATCCCCTTCACCGAAGCCGGATCCGACAGACGAAATTCCCTTCTAATCACTATCCCTTCCATGAAAGAGTCCTGAAACCAGGGCTCTTTTTTTTTGTCACAACTACTCTGGTACCGCTTTTTCTTTGATGATGCAGGGCAAAGAAAAAGCTTGGCCAAAAGAAAGCCCACTTGAGTTGATCTGGTTTTAGGAGTCTCTAACTTGGAATTTCCTAAAGTTACCTATATCGATTCTTTATGGGTTCACGATACACCTACCCGAAACTGTCAAGGGCTAAGTTTCATGTTTTCAGATTCAAAATAGAATCTGACCAACACCCTTGACTTTATTCGCCCGATCCGGTAATTGCTTTAAGCAATAGAAATTCCAACCGGCGAGCCAGATGCCAAAACAAGTCCCCGGGGCAGGGGCATCAAAAATGAATAATGCTGAAGTTTATGCTGCTATTACTGAAAAGATCATTGCCAACCTGGAAACATCCGGAAACTGGCAGAAATTCTGGGACTTGCCATCACCGGTGAGTCTCAACGGTCATTTTTACCGGGGGATCAACTACCTGATTTTGTCCAATGACCAATTTAAAAGCCGGGTTTACGGAACCTTCGGACAAATCCGTGCCAATGGTGGACAGGTTCGCAAAGGCGAAAAGTCCACTCTGATTGTCTTTTGGAAGAAAACTGATACGAAAAATGCCAGTACCGGGGAAACGGACAGCAAATTTATCCTCCGGTACTATCACATTTTCAACAGCGAACAGGCTGACTTCGATGATACCGGCAAACAGAAAATTGCCGGGCTTGACAAAGCGACCATCGACAGGAAATCAGATCAGCATATACCAGCAGAACAGATTATTTCAGGTTATAAAGGAAGACCTGAAATACATTACGCTGATTTGGACATCTCGCCAAGCTACTCACCGGTGGCTGATCTGATCACTATGCCCTCGGAAAACCAGTATGCCACGACTGAAGATTTTTATAGGATTCTTTACCATGAATGTGCCCATAGTGTAGGCCATCCCAAAAGATTGAACAGGTTTGAGGCCTTTCAAAACAAGTTCGGCGATGAACTTTATTCTAAGGAAGAACTTGTCGCTGAACTTTGTTCTTCATTTCTGGCAGACAGAGCAGGATTAACCCAAAGACAGCGCAATTCAAATGCCTATATCCGGGATTGGGCAGCATCTCTGCGGGATAATCAGAAATGGATCATGTGGGCTGCTTCCCGGGCAGAGAAAGCAGCTGAATATATTCTGGGAACCGAACAAATCATCCTTGATGAAGAAGAAGTTCAGGTACCTGAATTATCTGAGGAGGTTGCACCTTTCTAACAGAATCTTAACCAGCCGTGGACGGGAGTTCACGGCTTTTTTTATTCATAATTAAATATCTACAAAATGAGTCACAAAGGAAGATCATTGGACCCCAGGCAAATGACATCACGCTTCGCCGGCACATGTTATACCTGCAAGAAGCCGATTAGAAAAGGCGAAGAGATCATTTACTGGCCAAATGGTAACCATGCCGAACATTTCGCGTGTGGTGAAGCTGATTACCGCCATTCGCTGGCATCATTTCAGGATGAAGAAAATTACCAAAATCAGTATCCTTCATATCGGGAATGATCTGAATGTTTCAAGCCGTTCCGGAATTCGGAACGGCTTGATTTTTTTTATTCGTAGTTTCTGGTAAACGATTTTTCTTTGGTGCTGCACCAAAATCCCCACGCACTATTACTCAAAATTTCATGCAAAGGTAAACTCATGAAAATATCATGTCACTAAAGGTGGCTCGCATTGGCGCATAGATCGTCTCTTGGCGAGCCTCCCTTCGGGTTCATTCAGATTTTTGAAAGTAAAAATCTGACCCGAACCTTTGTTCCAGAATTTTCATTCCGTTTGTTTGAAAGGCATAAATTTTTCTTAAACCAGGCTGTGCCAGATGCCTAAATAAGTCTCCAGGGCAGGAGCGAAATACAATGTCAAAGCCTACCACCATCATCAAGCCGACGAACGGAAAGCCAAATGGCGCAGTTGATTCAACCGTTGTCGCAGCAGAGACCATCATTGCAGAAGTTGCCGCTGATCAGGTTAAACCGATTCTGAACATCACACCGGAACCTGTCGCTGAAGTGAAACCGGAGCCTGTAAAAAAGGAGATGACCATGCTGGAAAAGATTCTCAAGGTTGAAAATCTCCAACTGGTTGTCGAAAAGAGGGCTAAACTGGTGCAGACACGCTCCGAGCTTGACCGGTTTCAGACTTCTTCCAATGATTTCAACTGTTCCATGCGGCTGAATGATTCAGACGGGAATGTCTTCACCACAAGCTTTACTCCTGGGGTTAAGAAAGTGGTTGAATTTCTCAGAGACGCTTTCGATCAGAGCATCGAAGATGTTGAAAAGAAAATCACCTTCTAACAGCTCATTTCAGTGATCAAGCGTTCCGGCTAACGCCGGAACGCCTTTTTTTTGTTTCGTACGGCAGAAAAAACTTGTCCTTTATCTGAGGTGGTTGATTTTTTAATATTGTGATATGATAAACGGCTATATCCAACTTACCAAAGTGCTGCAAACGATGGAAGAACTTGATGGCGAAGGGAACCCTTTACGTTTTCAGATCCGGTTTGTTACCGCCAACAAGTCTAATAAAACAGGTGGTGAGATTATCGAAGTTAAAGATGCCAGGAAATGTATCGGGAACCGAAATGGTGAAATTGTATTCGATAAGCGTAAAAAACACGCTGATAATTCGCAAATCTCCCGAAATCCAAACCATTTTGCGAATTCCACCCGAAACATCATTCTTGCAAATGGCGCAATAAGGAAGGTCCATATTCGCCTGATCATTGAGTTCAATAACCAAAAAGTGTTTTTCTGATGGATAGAATTATTGTTGAAGGGAATTACGCAATTCTCCCGGGAGCAAAGGCCATTGTTTCCAATGCTTCAAGTGTCGATGCTGCCAAACCTAAAACATCGCCTCCCTATGATCTTTCACCTTCGCTGTGGTCCGTTTGGGGTGATTCCAACCAGTTTCCCCAAGAGGTTCTGACCGATATCAATAAAAATTCCGTGGCACTTCGCGCCCTGGATAAAAGAAAACGGGTTCATTTCGGCCGGGGAATTATCGCCTATCGTGAGACTCCCGGCGCTGCAGGTACGGATCCCGTCAGAGTCCCGGTCACTGACCCTGATATCGTGGAGTTCTTGAGAATTAACCAGGTAAATCTTATCTGGCCTGACCTGATCATGGGGCTTGAAACCTTTGCAAATGGCTGGCTTGAATTCATCATGAACAAAGGCAGGGATAAAATAAACAGGGTTTTCGTCAAGGATCCGGCCTATTGCAGAAACGCCAAGATGGACCCGGCCAACAAGATCCCTGCAATGTATTATTCTGCTCAGTGGGAAATGAATCCAAGCTTCGATAATATCAAGGTTGTTTCGCTGCCGATGTTTGACCAGGATAAATATAATGGTACCATGTATGCCGATCCCCAGTTCGCCATGCATATTTTTTATCGCAGCTTCAATAAATCCTTTTATCATCTTCCGCTTTGGAATGCAGTGAGGGCAAATAAATGGATGTACATCGCCAATAGTGTGCCGGCGCTGAAGGCAGCTATTATGAAGAATCAAATGACCATCAAGTATCACATAACGATACCTGATGATTATTTTGAAAGAGAATATCCTGCTCCCGATTACACGCCAGAGAAACGAGCTACAAAAAAATTGGAGGTGCTAAATAACGTAAATTCATTCCTGGCTGATGTGGATAATAGCGGCAAATCCTTTATTTCCTATTCAAGGTATAATGCAATCAAAATGGATTTCGTTACCGGCTGGAAAATTGAGGTTATTGATAATAAACTCAACAACACTGCCTATCTTCCGGATAGCCAGGCAGCCAATTCGGAAATCCTTTTTGCAATAGGAGTGGATCCCTGTTTGATCGGTGCCGGGAACCCGGGCGAAGCCATCGGTGCCGGCAGCGGATCAGATAAAAGAGAAGCTTACTGGATGCTGAACGCCGATATGGGCACCGACCGTTCAGTCTCCCTTGCACCTCTGTACTTCATACGGGATTTCAACAAATGGGATCCTGCCATTCAGTTTGATTATGTCACAGTTGACACTTCTCAAACGCAAAATCAACATCCCACGAAGACCGCCAAACGTATTGACCAAACTCAAGCATAAACCATGCTAATCACAACAATTCAGCAGTTCAGAACTGCATCATCCATCAATGTTTCAAATACCATTGATCCGTGGCTCCCCTACATTTCTGAAGCCGAAGAGACT